>Ga0193952_1000225_pt1 | contig 24622 bp, 27 predicted proteins | sample BB_3_MG_FD_140368 | JGI IMG/M metagenome (GOLD analysis project Ga0193952, IMG submission 140368) | Microbial mat bacterial communities from the Broadkill River, Lewes, Delaware, United States - BB_3_MG | ecosystem: Environmental > Aquatic > Freshwater > River > Microbial mats | place: USA... | reverse complement strand
TAAAAGATATGGACGAATTTAAAAAAGTATCAGATGTAATAGTAGCAAATAGATTAAGTGAAAATCTAAAAGACGTAGAATCAAAAGTATATACTAGAGATTTATTTAACAACGATTAGAAAGTTAAAGGGAAAAGTGATGAATCAAAAAAAGATATGTATAATTGGCTTGGGCTATGTAGGATTACCTTTAGCCCATGCTTTTGCAAAAAAATATAAAGTTGTTGGGTTTGATATAAATAAATTAAGAGTTAAAGAATTAAATGATGGTTATGATAGAACTTTAGAATTAAATAAAGAACAGTTATTCGATGTAAAAGATACTATTGTTTATTCTTCTGATATTGAAGATATTGAAGATAGTAATATTTATATTGTAACAGTACCAACCCCAATTGATTCTTTAAATAGACCAGATTTAACACCTTTAATTAAATCATCTCAAATGATTGGAAAAATACTTAAAAAAAATGATGTTGTTATTTATGAATCAACTGTTTATCCAGGAGTAACAGAAGAAATATGTGTTCCAGAACTTGAAAAAGAATCGGGTATGAAGTTTAATGAAGGTTTTTATTGTGGATATTCTCCTGAGAGAATTAATCCCGGTGATAAAGAACACACAGTTACAAAAATTTTAAAAATTACTTCAGGTTCTACCGCTGAAATTGCAACTGTAGTTGATGATTTATACTCATCAATAATTACCGCAGGTACTCATAAAGCTACATCTATTAAAGTAGCAGAAGCGGCAAAAGTAATTGAGAATACTCAAAGGGATGTAAACATTGCTCTAATTAATGAATTAGCTCTAATTTTTGATAATGTTGGTATTGATACTAACGAAGTAATTGATGCGGCTGCAACTAAATGGAATTTTATTAAATTAACACCAGGGTTAGTTGGTGGGCATTGTATTGGTGTTGATCCATATTATTTAACATATAAAGCAGAAGAATTAGGATATAAACCTAATCTTATTTTAGGTGCAAGACAAATAAATAATGGAATGGGTAAATTTATTGCAGAAAAAACTATAAAACTTATGATAAAAAAAGGAAAAAGAATTAAAGACTCTAATATTTTAGTAATGGGATTAACTTTTAAAGAGAATTGTCCAGATGCAAGAAATACAAAAGTAGTTGATATTATCGATGAGTTAAAAGAATATGGTTCAAATATAGATATATATGAACCATGGATTGATGAAAAAGATAAAGATTCTTATGGTTATAGTTTTATAGATAATCCTTTAAAAATGAATAAAAAATATGAAGCAATTATTGTTGCAGTTGGACATGATAAATTTAAATCAATTTCTCAAGAAGATTTTTTGTCTTTAATAGTAGGTGAAAGTATTTTAATTGATGTTAAGGGTATTATCCCTAATCCTGATTGGAAACTTTAAAAGGGTAAATATTGAATAGTTTTCTTCCTTCTAAACAATTTAAAGATGTCTTGGAATATACACCTTTGGTATCAATAGATTTTATTGTTAAAAATAAAGATGGTAAAATATTACTTGGCAGAAGAGTAAATAAACCAGCAAAAGACTTTTTCTTTACTGTTGGTGGAAGAATCTATAAAAATGAGAAAATAGTAGATGCAAAAACTAGGATTATAAAAGATGAATTAAATTTAGATTTTAAAGATTTAAACCTAAAATTTATAGGAATTTATGAGCACTTTTATGAGGATAGTTTTATAGATGATAATATTTCTACACATTATGTAAATTTTGCATATGAGATAAATATATCTTATATCCAAGACTTACCAAAAGACCAACATAATGACTATATATTATTAAGTTTAGATGAACTTTTAAATTCAAATGTAGTTCATGAATATGTAAAAGATTACTTTATAAATAGTAATTGTAATATTTAAAATATAATAAGGAAAATAGAAAATGGCAGAACAAAAAGTTGCACTAATAACTGGAATTACAGGACAAGATGGATCGTATCTTGCAGAATTTTTACTTAAAAAAGGTTATGAAGTACATGGGATAAAAAGAAGATCATCTTTATTTAATACAGATAGAATTGATCACTTATATCAAGATCCACATGAAGAAAATGTAAAATTACATTTACATTTTGGTGATATGACTGATTCTATGAACTTGACACGAATTATTCAAGAAGTTCAACCTGATGAAATTTATAATTTAGCTGCAATGAGCCATGTTGCAGTATCTTTTGAAACACCTGAATATGTTGCAAATGCTGATGGAACAGGAACATTAAGAATTTTAGAAGCTGTGAAATTATTAGGTTTAACTAATAAAACTAGAATATATCAAGCTTCTACTTCTGAATTATATGGAAAAGTACAAGAAACACCTCAAAGTGAAACTACTCCTTTTTATCCAAGATCTCCTTATGCAGTAGCAAAAATGTATGCATACTGGATTACTGTAAACTATAGAGAAGCATATGGTATGTATGCTTGCAATGGTATTTTATTCAATCATGAATCGCCAGTTAGAGGTGAAACATTTGTAACTAGAAAAATCACAAGAGCAGCTTCAAAAATTGCACTTGGACTTCAAGACAAACTATACCTAGGTAACCTTGATGCAAAAAGAGACTGGGGACATGCTAAAGATTACGTAAGAATGATGTGGATGATTTTACAAGCTGATGAACCAGAAGATTGGGTAATTGCTACTGGCCAAACTACTACAGTTAGAGACTTTGTACGAATGGCATTTAAATATGCAGGTATTGAAATAGAATTTAAAGGTACAGGTGTTGAGGAAAAAGCATATGTTATTTCTTGTTCAAATCCTGATTATCAAGTGAAGATTGGAACTAATATAGTATCAGTTGATCCAAAATATTTTAGACCAACTGAAGTTGATTTACTTTTAGGTGACCCTTCTAAAGCAGAACAAAAACTTGGTTGGAACAGAGAATATGACTTAAAAGAACTTGTATATGATATGATGCAATCGGATTTAAAATTAATGACAAAAGATGTATATCTTCAAGATGGTGGATATAAAACTATGAGTTATTACGAATAGGAACTTGAATTAATGCAAAAAATATTAATAACTGGTTCAAGAGGAATGGTTGGTAAAAATATATCTGAGTACCCAAAATCAAAAGAATATAATATTTTAACTCCTTCAAGTAGCGAATTGAACTTATTAGATAGAAGTTCAATAGATGAATATATAAAAATAAATAAGCCTGATATTGTTATACATTGTGCAGGTATTGTTGGTGGTATTCAAGCAAATATGGCCAATCCTGTTAAGTTCTTAGTGGAAAACACTCAAATGGGATTAAATATCATAATGTCTGCATTTGAATCAGAAATTAAACAATTTATAAACATGAGTAGTTCATGTATGTATCCTAGAAATGCGCAAAACCCTTTAGGTGAAGAATTAATTCTAAAAGGGGAATTAGAACCAACTAATGAAGGTTATGCAATAGCAAAAGCAACTTCTACTAGATTATGTGAATATGTAAATAAAGAAAATCCTAAGCTTCAATATAAAACTGTAATACCATGTAATTTATATGGTAAATATGATAAATTTGATCCAAAGCATTCTCATATGCTACCCGCTGTAATTAAAAAAATACATGAAGCGAAACAAAATAAACAAAATAATTTGGATATATGGGGTGATGGTGAAGCTAGACGTGAATTTATGTATGCTGAAGATTTAGCTGATTTTATTTATTACTCAATAGATAATTTTGAAAAAATGCCTCAAAATATTAACGTAGGGTTAGGACATGATTATTCAATAAATGAATACTATAAAGCTATTTGTAGTGTAATTGGATTCAATGGTGAGTTTGAACATGACTTAACAAAACCTGTAGGTATGAAACAAAAATTAATTGATGATAAAAAACTTCAAGAATTTGGTTGGAAATATAAAACATCTTTGGAAGATGGTATTAAACAAACATACGAATATTATTTAAAAGAGGTATTAAATGACAAATAGTTATCCACTAGCAACATCGACCTGGGATGAAAAAGAACTAAATGCAATTCAATCAGTGATAGATAAAGATATATTTACAATGGGAGATAATGTTGCTCAATTTGAAAGAAACTTTGCAAATTTTTTAGATAAGAAATTTTGTGTAATGGTTAGTTCTGGTTCAGCTGCTAATTTAATTGCAACTGCTGCACTTTTTTATACAAAAAATCCAATGCTTAAAAAAGGAGATGAAGTTATCGTTCCTGCTGTTTCATGGTCAACTACTTATTTCCCTTTACAGCAGTATGGACTTAAATTAAAATTTGTTGATATTGATTTAGAAACATTAAATTATGATTTAGATGCTCTTTCTTCAGCTATTACAGATAATACAAAAATGATCATGACAGTAAATCTTTTAGGTAACCCAAATGATTTTGGTAGAATTAATCAAATTATCAAAGATAAAGATATCTTTATCTTAGAAGATAATTGCGAATCTATGGGTGCAGAGTATAATGAAAAACAAACAGGTACTTTTGGTGTAATGGGAACATTTTCAACATTTTTTTCACATCATATGGCAACAATGGAAGGTGGTTTTGTAACAACTGATGATGAAGAACTTTATCATATTTTACTTTCAATGAGAGCACACGGTTGGACAAGAAATCTTCCAAAGGAAAACCATGTTTCAAATAAAAGTGATGATTGGTTCGAAGAGTCATTTAGGTTTATTTTACCAGGATATAATGTGAGGCCAGTCGAAATGAGCGGGGCCATTGGAATAGAACAATTAAAAAAACTACCAACTTTCTTAAATCAAAGAAGAAAGAATGCAAAATTATTTGTTGAATTATTTAAAGACCATCCGGATTATATAATTCAAAAAGATATAGATAATAGCTCATGGTTTGGCTTTTCATTAATTATCAAACCTGAATCAAAACTAGTTAGAAAAGATATTATAAATAAATTACAAGAAAATAAAATAGATTGTAGACCTATTGTAACTGGTAATTTTACAAGAAATGAAGTAATGAAGTATTTTGATTATGAGATATATGGTGAATTAAAAAATGCAGATTATTTACATGAAAATGGTTTCTTTATTGGTAATAGTCAAGTTTGTTTAAAAAATGAAATTAAATTTTTATTTGAGATATTAAAGGAAAATAAATGTTAAAATTTGCATTAGTAGGATGTGGAAGAATAGCCAAAAGGCATAGTGAACTTTTAGGTTTGAATCAAATAGATGATGTAACATTGAACGCTGTTTGTGATATAGATGAAGAAAAAGCAGAAAAAATTGGGAAAGAATTTAATATTCCTTATTATACTGATATGGATGAGATGATGAAAAATGAGTCTATAGATGTAGTTTCAGTTTTAACTGAAAGTGGATATCATGCAAAACATGTAATCAATCTAGCTAAGTATGGAAAACATATTGTAGTTGAAAAACCAATGGCATTAACTTTAGATGATGCAGATTCTATGATAAAAGCTTGTGATGAAAATGGTTGTAAGCTGTTTGTAGTAAAACAAAATAGATTTAATGTACCTGTAGTTAAATTAAAAGAAGCAGTGGATGAAAAAAGATTTGGGAAATTAGTCTTAGGTACTATTAGAGTACGATGGTCTCGAGATCAAAATTACTATGATCAAGCATGGTGGAGAGGTCGATGGGATATGGATGGAGGCGTTCTAACTAATCAAGCTAGTCATCATGTCGATTTATTAGAATATATGATGGGAGATGTTGAAAGTGTTTTTGCAAAAAGTACTACCGCTCTTGTTGATATTGAAGCTGAAGATACAGCGGTGGTAACTCTTAAATTTAAAAATGGAGCACTTGGTATTATTGAAGCAACCACTGCTGTAAGACCTAAAGATCTTGAAGGTTCTATCTCAATATTAGGTGAAACAGGTACTGTAGAAATTGGTGGTTTTGCAGTTAATAAAATGCTACATTGGAATTTTACTCATAAAAAAAATGAAGATGAAAATGTAATGGAAAAATACTCTGTAAACCCTCCAAATGTTTATGGCTTTGGTCACCAGGCATATTATGAACATGTAGTTGATAGTATTTTAAATAATAAAAAACATTTAGTAGATGGATTAGAAGGTAGAAAGAGTTTAGAATTGATTTCAGCTATTTATGAGTCTATTGAAACTGGTAAAGAAGTATTTCTAAGATTTAAACCTACTAAGTGTAAATTAGGATATATAAATGAATAATAAACCAATCATTTTAGAATCCCAAATCAAAAATGTTTCTTTTGGAAAAAATGTGAAGGTTGTTGAACCTGTGAATATTTATGGATGTAAAATAGGGGATGATACATTTATTGGTCCATTTGTAGAGATACAAAAGAATGTAAAAATAGGTAATAATTGTAAAATTCAATCGCATAGTTTTATTTGTGAACTTGTTACTATTAATGATTCTACAGTAATTGCACATGGAGTTATGTTTATAAATGATCTTTTTTCTCTTGGAAAACCAGCAAATGGAGATAAAAATTTATGGAAAGAAACATCTATTGGTAGTAATGTTTCAATAGGTTCAAATAGCACAATTTTACCGGTTACAATATGTGATAATGTAGTAATTGGAGCGGGAAGTGTTGTTACTAAAAATATTCTTGAACCAGGAATATATGCTGGTAATCCAGCGAAGAAAATAAGAGGTATAAATAATGATTAAGTTTTTAGATTTAAGAAATCAATATGAAAGTATAAAAAGTGAAATAGATCAAGCAATTAAAAATGTAATTGATGAAACTTCTTTTATTGGTGGTAAACATTTACAAAAATTCGAAGAAGAGTTCGCTATTTATCAAGAAGCAAAATATTGTATTGGTGTAGGAAATGGTACCGATGCTTTAGAAATTGCTATTGAATCTTTAAATTTACCTGAAAATAGTGAGATAATTGTGCCTGCAAATAGTTTTATAGCATCTTCAGAAGCGGTAACAAGAACAGGACATAAAGTTGTTTTTTGTGATTGCAATGAAGAGAATTATACTATTTCAATTGAAAGTTTAAAAACAAAAATCAATTCTAATACTAAAGCAATAATAGCCGTACATCTTTATGGACATCCATGTGATATGGAAGAGTTATTAGATATTTCGAAAGAGTATAATTTAAAAATAATAGAAGATTGTGCACAAGCACATGGAGCTGAATACAATGGAAAAAGAATCGGAGCATTAGGGGATATAGGAACATTTAGTTTCTATCCAGGGAAAAATTTAGGTGCTTATGGTGATGGAGGAGCGATTATAACAAATAATGAAGAACTTGCAAAAAAATGTAGAATGATTGCAAATCATGGAAGAATTGAAAAATATAATCATGAGTTTGAAGGAAGAAATTCAAGATTAGATGGCTTACAATCTGCAATCTTATCTGTAAAATTAAAGCATCTTGATAAATGGACAGAATCAAGAATATCTGTTGCTGATTATTATTTAACGAACTTGAAAGATATTAAAGAAATCATTTTACCAAAAAGAGAAGATTGGGCAAAACAAGTTTATCATTTATTTGTTATAAGAACTAAAAAGAGAAATGAGTTACAAGAATATTTAAAAAGCCATGATATCTCGTCAGGTATTCATTATCCTATATCATTACCAAAATTAAAAGCATACAATTATTTAAATCAATATAATGAATCTTTATTTTCAAATAAAGTTGATAATGAATTGTTAAGTTTACCAATAGGTGATCATATTACAAAAAGTGATTTAGAACATATTACAAATACAATTAAAAAGTTTTTTACAAATTAAATGAACAAAAACAATTTAGTTCTAAAATCCTTATCTCTATTAGCTTGTTTATTATTATTAACAGCAGGAAGTGTTACTTTTCAGGATAAGTTATTTATTTCTTTTTTACCTTATAATATTTTAATATTATTTTTTATTATGGGTTTTATTGTAATGTATTCAACTACATCTAAATTGATTGAAAAAGACTATTTGTATTACTTATTTATATTGTTTATTGCTTCATTAAGTATATTTTATACAGAACCAACTTCAGAGGGTTTAATGAAGTATTTTAATTTATTTGTTATTGTAACACTATCACTTTTGCTTTGTTCTTTAATTAATATTGAAATGCAACAGCTTTTAAGAATTATAATATTTTTTTACTTTTTAATATTTATTTTAACATTTATATTTAAGCTTGATGATGGTGTGTTAAATAGAGAATCAAATTATTTAGTTTTTGGACCTATTGTTTTTGGAAGAATGATGTCTGTAGGATTTTTGGCTGTTCAATTTTCTGATCTAAAAAAAATTAAAATACCTTTGATGATATGTTTTTTATTTGGTGTATTTATGTCTGCTTCTAAAGGACCACTTGTTAGTTTATTTATCATTGAATGTTTCATTATAATAGTATTGTATAGAAAACATATAAACATAAAAATATTTTTTATATTTATATTTATTCTTTTATCTTTAATATATATATATTCTGACTATCTTCTATATGATACAAGGATTGGGTCAGCAATTATTGAAGTATCAGATATCATTTCAAATGAAAGAGAAATTGTTATTACGGAAACAACACCCAGTGTTACTATTAGATTAGGTATGATAGTCGAAACATTGGATTTGATTTATAATTATCCTTTTGGTGTAGGTATAGGTAATTGGCCTCATATTACAGGATTACATTGGCTAGAATATCCCCATAATTTTATATTGGAAGTTTTCTCAGAAATAGGGTTACTTCTTGGAGTAATTTTTTTAGTTCCATATTTTGTGTTCTTAAGGTCAAGAATTGATTTCTTGTTTGCAGTTTCCTTTTTTTACCTTTTAAGTTCACTTGCAAGTGGTGATGTATTAGATAGTAGATTTTTATTATTTTATTCTCTTCTGTCAACTTTTATATATAAAAAAACAATTAAGGAAATATAATGGAAAAATTATCAGTTTATGCTCCCTCAGCATTTATGAAATTAGGTCACCCAGAATATGTGTATGAGACACTTATAAGGTTAAATGAATTTTATAATATTGATTTATATGTTACTAAAGATGAAGTTTATTATAAAAAAATGTATTCAGAAATTGGTATTAACATTTTAAATTTGAAAAATGATAAAAACTCTTTTGAAGATTCTCCTGAAATTAAAAAGGAATATAAAAATAAATTTGGTGTTTTTTCTAATCTTATTTATGGAATAAAGAAATTAATGTACTATATAAGAATTTTAAGAAACTTTTTTAGACTGACAAAAGGTAGTAAACACATATACTTTATGGAATTTGAATATATTTCAATGTATTTAATGGCATTTTTATATCCAAAATTATTAAAGAAAACAACATTGGTACTACATACATCTGATTTTAGTTGGGTTCCAAATAGGTCAAAAGTAATTAATATTTACAAAGTAATAGTAAGAAGATTACTACAAAAGTTGATTAAAAGTTCCAAAGGATTTGCAGTACATGGTGAAGTTTTAAAGGATGATTTAATTGGAATTCTTGGTAATGAATTTAAAAATAAAATTTTCGTATCAGGATATGGCTTTAATAAAATTAAAAATGATATAAATATGTTAGACGCTAGAAGAGAATTAAAACTAGAGTCTTTAAATGAAAAAATCTTTTTAATGTTTGGATTAATTAGAAAAGACAAGGGTTTCCCCGAAATTTTGAAGCATTTTTCCAATGAAAATATTGGTTCTTCAAAACTTGTGGTTGCGGGAGATATTCAAGATGTTACTCTTCAAGAATTAAATGATATGATTGACAAATATAAATTAAAAGATAATATAATTCTTAGAATAGGGTACATTGAAGAAGAAGATATTAAGTACTATTTTGCTGCTTCAGATTATGTGATCTTAAGTCACCAGCAACATTTTAGTTCCTTTAGTGGACCTTTTGCTCTTTCAATGCAATATAAAAAACCTGTTATTTGTTCTAATAGTAAGCAAGTTGGTGAAATTGTATTAAATAACAATTTAGGATATATATATAAAGATGAAGAATCACTAATTGATGCAATAAAAAAATCTAACCTAAGTAAGTATAATTATGATCCTGAAAGCAACATTAATTATTATACTTGGGATAGTGCTGCAGATAGAATAAAAAAATGGTTGAAAAATAAGAATGATTGATTTATTTAAAGGTATAGGATTTAAGCTTTTATCTCTTTTTTCGAAAGTTTTTTTCTTACTCTTTATTATTATTAATTTTAATGAAGGTGTTTTAAGCACTTTTTTATTTTATTCTACCGTTGCCGTAATATGTGCTACAATTATTGGTTCTGGAATGGCTGAACATTTAACTATATTGATTTCAAAGAACAAATCAATTTTTTTCTTTTTGTTCAAAAAATATTTTATATTAATTAATTTATTTTTGTTGTTATATTTTCTTTTATTATTTATTGATAATAGTAACTTGTATACTGTCTTATTATTTTTAATATTAAATATTTCCTTTGGGATATACATGGGTGGTTTAGTAAGAAGTATTAATTATTTGTATTATGAATTTACTATTAATATGCCAAATATTTTATTTTTTTTATTTTCACTATTAATTGAAAACTATAGTATAGGTAATGTATTATTTGCATTTGCAAGTTCATTCTTTATTACTAATTTTTTAACATTTCTTTTTGCATATAAATATTATAAAAAAAGAGTTTTTAAATACTCTAAGTTTATTAAGGTATTTAAAATAAAGTATATAGAGTTTTATTATGGAAGTAAAAAAATGATTATTGATTTACTGTCTGTATTAGCTACTAGAGGTATTATATTAATTCCTCCTTTACTAGGATTTCAGAAATTAACGGATGAAGAAAGTTTTGTATTTAGTATTGCAGAAGCTAGTACACTACTTTTTTTTGTATTTATAAATAGAAGCTTTGTAAAGTATTTAAATGATAAAGAATTAAAATTAAAAAAGCTATTTGGTGATATTTTTTTAATTTTAGGAGTTTTATTTTTAATTAATTTTATTCCTTCATATTGGATATTATCATTTTCTTTTGCTGAAGATGTTTTTATAAAATATAATATTACAGTTGAATCAATTTATAAAGGAAAGCTTATCTTTTCATGTCTAATTTTTATATCTTTATTAACATTAGTAAAGTATTATCTTTGGGCAAAAGGGAATATTATTATATATAAAATGTATTTTTTTTATTTAAGTATTTTCATTGGAAGCTTGCTTTTTCAGTATTTCTTTGGAATTATTCCTTATTTAGAATATTATTTAGGTCTTGTAATTTTTTTAGTTGTAATTTTTATTTTATTTTTATTATTAAGGTTCTCTAAAAATGTTATTTAATAGTTATGAGTTTATATTTGGGCTTTTACCAATAATATTTTTAGTATATTATTTTTTATTAAATAAACTCTCATTAATTAAAGTAGAAAGTTATAAAAAACTTGTTAATATTTTTAAATTAAATAATATAAAATTTATTCCTTTTATTACACCAATTTCGGCAGAACAATTTTCTATTATAATTAATAATGATAAATTATATTTAAAGTTTTTAAAAAAGTTGGTTGGTAATGGTACTATGTATTATTTTCATGGAATAAATGAATACATAACAGATAAGAATTTATTTTTGGATTCTTATCATTAAAGAAAAAAATGTCATCAATAATATTTAGTATTATAGATAAAGAAAATATTGGACCAGATATATTTGGTGAATATATTAAATCTAGAAGTTTTTATAAACTTAATAATTATTTGAATGAAATCAAGGAAAAATTAAATGATAGCAATAATTGATTATGAAATGGGTAATGTTAAATCTATTCAAAATATGCTAAAAAAAATAGGTGTTGAATCTATAATAACTTCGGATATAGAGAAAATCAACAGTGCAAAGAAATATATATTGCCTGGAGTTGGATCTTTTGATGAGGGTATGCAAAACATAAGAAAAAATGAAGAACTACTAAAAACTTTGAAAAAAAATGTTTTAGTAGATAAAAAACCGATACTTGGTATATGTTTAGGAATGCAACTCTTAACTAATAGTAGTGAAGAAGGAATACAAAATGGGTTGGGTTGGGTTGATGCTAGCTGTCATAAATTTAAATTTAAAGATAATAGTCTAACTGTACCACATATGGGATGGAATAAAATATTTTTTGAAAGAGATTCTAAGTTATTTAGAGGATTAGAGGACAATAGATTTTACTTTGTTCATTCTTTTTTTGTAAAATGTAATAATATTAGAAATATGTATGCCCAGTCGACATATGGTTCAAACTTTTGTTGTAGTTTAAATGAAAGCAATATTTATGGCGTTCAGTTTCATCCTGAAAAAAGTCATAAATTTGGTATGAAATTATTAAAAAATTTTAGTGAGATATAATATGGTTTTAAGTAGAGCAATCCCTTGTTTATTAATAAAAAATGGTGGTTTAGTAAAAACTAAAAAGTTTAAAAATGCTAATTATATTGGTGATCCTATAAACGCAATAAAAATATTTAATGAAAAAGAAGTTGATGAATTAATGATTGTTGATATTGATGTATCATCTAAAGGTACGGATATAAACTATGAATTAATTGAAGATATCGCAAGTGAATGCTTTATGCCAGTATGTTATGGTGGTGGTGTCAATAGTATTGATCAGATGAAAAAACTTTATTCTTTAGGTATTGAAAAGGTTTCTCTAAGCTCTTCAGCTTTAAATAATCCTCAATTAGTTACTGATGCAGCAAAAACTTTTGGAAGTCAAAGTGTAGTAGTTACAATTGATGTAAAGAAAAACTTTTGGGGGAATCAAAAAGTATTTTTTCATAATGGTAAAAAAAATAGTAAAGTAGATGTTTTAGATTTTGTAGTTGAGATGGAAAATCGTGGTGCAGGAGAGATTGTAATTAATTCAATAGATAGAGATGGAATGATGAATGGTTATGATTTAGACTTATTAAAAGAAATTAAATCCTCAACTACTATTCCAGTTATCGCATTAGGTGGAGCGGGCAGCCTTTCAGATTTAAGTACTGTAGTAAATGAAATAGGTATTTCTGCAGCTGCGGCTGGAAGTTTATTCGTTTATCATGGCCCACTAAATGCAGTTTTAATAAACTATCCTTCGTATGAAGAGTTAAGAAATATTTTTAAAAATTAGGGATTTAATAATGAAAGAAATAAGCAAACAAGTTTGTAAAAGATGTGTAATGGACACTACTATAAAAGTTATTACATTTGATGAAGAAGGCATTTGTAACTACTGCAAAGGTTATGAAGAAAGAATAAAGAATGAACTATTTGTAGAACCAGAAAGAAGTGCTAAACTAAAACTTTTAATTGAACAAATGAAAAAAGATGGGAAAGGGAAAAAATATGATTGTGTTATTGGTGTTAGTGGAGGAGTTGATAGTAGTTACATAGCTCATTTAGTAAATAATTATGAATTAAGACCATTAGCAATACATTTAGATAATGGATGGAATAGTGAATTAGCAGTTCAGAATATCCAAAAATTACTAGTTGAATTAGATATTGATTTATATACTCATGTTATTGATTGGGAAGAGTTTAAAGATTTACAAAAAGCATTTATTCTTTCTTCAATAGAAAATTTAGAAATTCCAACTGATCATGCAATAAATGCTTTATTATTAAAAATGGCTAATAAATATGGTATTAAATATATTCTTAATGGAAGTAATCTAGTAACTGAAGGTATACTACCCGTTCAAGGTGGAAGAAATATTGATTATAGATTATTAAGAGATATTCATAAGAAGTTTGGAACAAAAAGTTTAAAGACATACCCTATGATGAATATCTTTCAGTATGCCTACTTATTTCTTGTAAAAAAAATCAAGTTTATTCCTTTATTAAATTATATAGATTATAATAAAGAAGAGTCAATTGTTCTTTTAGAAGAAAAATACGCTTGGAAAAGATATGGTGGTAAGCATTATGAATCAATTTTCACAAGATTTTTTCAAGGTTATATATTACCAAAAAAATATAATTATGATAAAAGAAAAGCTCACCTATCAACTTTAATTATGTCAAATCAAATTACTCGAGAACAAGCAATAGAAGAATTGACAAAACAGCCTTATTTAGATCAGAATCTTTTAAAAGAAGATTATCAGTATTTTTTAAAAAAGTTTGACTTTACAGATGAAGAGTTTCAAAAAATTATGAAAACATCTCCTTCAGAACCTACTGATTTCAAATCTTATGAATATATGTTTGACAGGTTTAAAGGTTTAATGACAAAAATTAAAGAACATGCAAAAGGAAATTAAATTGAAACTTTTGTATATTCATCAATATTTTATTACTCCTAAAGAGGCAGGTGGAGCAAGGTCCTATTATGTGGCTAAAAAACTTGTAGAAAATGGAGTGAAAGTTACTGTTATTACAAGTAATACAAAATACAAGGATTGGGATTTTGTTGAAACAAAAAATATTGATGGGATAGAAGTTAAGTATATTAAAAATTATTATGATAGTTCAATGGGAAAATTTATGAGAATTTTTTCATTTTTTAAATTTATGCTTTATTCAACAATATTTGCTTTAAAAGAAAAAAATGTAGATATACTTTTTGCTTCTAGTACACCATTAACAATAGGTTTACCTGCATTGATTAAAAACTTTTTTAATAAAAATATTAAATTTGTGTTTGAAGTAAGGGATGTTTGGCCTGCTATTCCATATGAAATGGGGTATATTAAGAATAAAATGGTTTTTCAATTACTCAAATTATTTGAAAGAAAGCTCTATGATTCTTCTGATAAGATAATTACAATTAGTGAAGGAATTAAACAAAAAATTGATGTAGAATTTCATCATAAAATTAAAGTGTTTCCTTTTGGTTCTAATTTAAACTTATTTAATTTAGATAAAAAAAATACTTGGAAACTAAAAAATAATATTAATCAAGAGATGTTATATGTATTCACTGGTGCAGTAGGCTTAGTAAATGGTTTAGAGTATTTAATTGAAACAGCAAAAATATTACAAAAAAAATGTGATAATATACATATAGCCGTTGTAGGTAATGGAAGTGCAAAAGAAAGCATGATACAGGTATCTAAAGACTATAGGTTAACAAATATTTCTTTTTTTGAACCTGTACCAATTGAAGAATTAAATAAAATCTATGAGTCAGCAGATGCTGGAATAATTTTATTTGGTAAGGAAAGTGAATCTTATAGATTTACAGCTTCTCCTAATAAGTTTTTTGACTATATTGCCGCTGGATTACCCTTTTTCTTCAATTTTGGGGGACCATTAAAAGATTTAATTGAAAATAAAAATGTTGGAATATATACTAATTATTTAACTCCTGAAGATTTAGCAGAAAAAATGATGTATTATGCTAAAAATAAAAAACAACTTTATGAAATAGGACAAAACGGTAGAAAACTTGCTGAAAATGAATTTGAGCGTGAGCAAATATTAGAAAATATGATTAAGGAAATATTAAATGCTTAAACTTTTATTTGATAAACTACTAGCATTAGTACTAATTATATTATTTTTACCAATATATATTATTGTTTCTATTTTAATATATTTAAAAATGGGTAAACCAATTTTTTTTAGACAAACAAGACCAGGACTTAATAAAAAAAATTTTGATATATATAAATTTAGGACAATGACTAATGATAAAGATAGTAATGGAAATTTATTACCTGATGAACAAAGACTAGTAGGAATTGGAAAATTTATTAGAAGTACAAGTTTAGATGAATTACCACAATTATTAAATGTTTTAAAAGGGGATATGAGCTTTGTAGGACCAAGACCTTTATTAATAGAGTATTTAGAACTTTATAATGATGAACAAAAAAGAAGACATAATGTAAAACCAGGAATTACAGGTTGGGCACAAGTAAATGGTCGAAATGCAATTTCATGGCAACAAAAATTTGAATATGATGTTTGGTATGTTGACAACCAATCTTTTTTCTTAGATATAAAAATTTTATGGATGACTTTTTTAAAAGTTATAAAAAGAAGTGATATCTCATCATCAGCATCTTCTACTATGGAAAAATTTGAAGGGAATTAGTTGTGAAAAAGATTTATGGAGTATATGGTGCAAGTGGATTTGGAAGTGAAGTTATACCATTGTTAAAAGAAAAATTAGAGATTAATGACGAATTGGTTTTTATTGATGATAATTTTAAAGAAGATTCTTTTAGTGGATATAAAGTTATTAGTTTTGAACAATTTTGTTCTTTTCAAAAAGAAAAGTTTGTTACAATAGCAATAGCAAATAGTAAAATTAGAGAGAAATTGACAATAAAATGTGAAAAGGAAAAAATAAAAATAATTTCTGTTAAAGCTAGCAATGTAGTGAAATTAGACAATATTGAGATACAAGATGGTTCAATTTTAACTCCTTTTGTTACTTTAACATCTAATATAAAAATAGGTAAATCATTCCATGCAAATATTTATAGTTATGTGGCACATGATTGTATTATTGGTGATTATGTTACTTTTGCACCAGGAGTGAAATGTAATGGTAATGTGCATATAGGAAATCACGTGTATATAGGAACTGGAGTAATTATTCATCAAGGAAAACAAAATCGACCTATTAAAATTGGTGATGGTGCTGTTATTGCTGCTGGGGCAGTTGTTACAAAAAGTATTCCTAATGGTATGACAGTATTTGGAAATCCTGCTATTGAATTCACAAAAGAAAATATAAAAAGAAGGTCATAATATGTCAGAGAGTCTAGTATTTAATCATTTATCAATTGAAAAGATAAAAAATGGTATGGAGGTTAGTTATAGTCAAACAATTACTGATCATGATGTAAAAGCATTTGCTGGAATTTCAGGAGATCGAAATCCTGTACATTTAGATGAAGTATATGCTCAAAACTCAAGATATAAAAAAAGAATAGCACATGGAATGATGTCTGCTTCATTTTTCTCATCTTTGTTTGGTACGAAAATACCTGGTGAAGGTTGTGTGTATGTTTCACAAAGCTTACAGTTTAAAAGACCTGTATACTTAAATGATACTGTAACAGCAATTGTAACAGTTACTAAAGTTGATCTTGATAAAAGAAGAGTTTATTTTAGAACACAATGTAAAGTAAAAAATAAAATAGTTATAGATGGTGAAGCTGAGCTTTATGTACCAAAAGTAAAATAATAAAGGGATAACCTGTGAATAAAAGACAATTTTTGAGTGCACCACATATGAGTGGAAATGAGCTAAAATATATTGAAAAAGTTTTTGAAAGTAATTATATCGCTCCTTTAGGAGAGTATGTAAATAAGTTTGAAGAATCTATTAAAAGATATACTGGTGTAAAAGCTGCACTTGCTGTTACATCAGGAACAGCAGGTTTACATCTTGCTCTTAGGATTTTAGGGATAAAAGAAGGTGATGATGTATTAGCTTCTACTTTTACTTTTATTGGATCTATTAATGCAATTATATATCAAGGGGCAAATCCTGTCTTTTTGGATTGTGATAATAAGAGTTGGAATGTTTCAGCATCACTTTTAGAAAATTACTTAAAAACTTGTGAAAAAAAACCTAAAGCTTTTATCTTAACTCATCTTTATGGAATGAGTTCTGATATAGAAAATATAGCAAAAATCTGTAAAGATAATGATATTTATCTTATTGAAGATGCTGCAGAATCACTTGGTGCAACTTTTAATGGGAAACACACTGGAACATTTGGTGACTTTGGAGTATATTCATTTAATGGAAATAAAATTCTTACTACTTCAGGTGGTGGAATGTTAGTATCTAATAATGAAGAGTATATAAAAAAAGCGATGTTTTATTCAACTCAAGCACGTGAAAATGAAATTTTCTATCAACATGAAGAGTATGGTTATAATTATCGTATGTCTAATGTTATTGCTGCTATTGGCGTAGCTCAAATGGAAGTTATTGAAGATAGAGTACTTAAAAAAAGAGAAATATTTTCTTGGTATAAAGAATTTCTAAATGATATTGATGAAATTAATCTTATGCCAGAATTAAAAAATACTAGAGGAAATAGATGGCTAACTGCATTAACTTTTGAAAAGACATCTTTTCTTAAGATAATGGAAGCCTTAGATGAAATAAATGTAGAGTCTCGACCTTTATGGAAACCTATGCACCTTCAACCTTTATTTAAAAATAGAAAATCTTTTTTAGATGGTACAAGTGAAGACCTTTTTGAAAAAGGTTTATGTGTTGCAAGTAGTACTACAATGACAAAAAATGATGTTGAAAAAATTTGTAATATAATAAAAAAGGTTTGTCTTGAATCTTGAACCTACACCTTTAAAAAGAATTATATTCTTTTTATTATGTGATATATTTATTTCTTTTTTAACATTAAATTTTGCATATTTGTTAAGATTTAACTTTGATGTACCATCTATTTTTATGGATAACTTTTTCTCAATATTTATGATATTAGTTTTTTTAAAAATTTCTGTATTTATTTATTTTCGTTTATATAGAACAGCTTGGAGATTTTTTTCTTTATATGAAGTAAAAAAGATTATCGTAGCGCATTTACTGGTATATACAATATTAACTATTTTATTTATTTCTTTTAGAGAACAATTTGAACCAATGGCTAGAAGCATTATTATAATTGATTTACTATTATCATTGATTTTAATAACTTTATTAAGATTATCAAAAAGAATCATTATTGAAAGCAATACAAATACAAAACATAAAAATACATTAATTATAGGTGCTTCTAAATCATATGGAGATATATTTCAAAATAAATCAAATTTAAAATATACTCCACTTGCAATTGTTGATAGTAATAAGATGTTAATTGGAACATATGTTTCAAACCTACATGTTCATTCTTTTGATGAATTAGAAAGTATTTGTAAAACGAAAAGTATAGAAACCGTAGTTATTTCTCATAATTATGAACAAGAAAAACTAATTGAAATATATGATATTTTAAATAAATTAAATATCCATGATATTAAAATTATAAATAAAATTTTAAATAAAGAAGAAAAAGAATTAAAAAATATCTCTGTAGAAGATCTTCTTGCTCGACATCCAAAAGATTTAGATAAACAAAAAATTGAATCTTTCATAAAAAATAAAACAGTTTTAATTACAGGAGCTGGTGGAAGTATTGGTTCTGAGATATCAAGACAGTGTGATATTTTTGGTGCAAAACAGCTAGTTTTATTAGATCATAGTGAATATAATCTTTATCAAATTTGCGAAGAGCTTTCATCTTCAAATATTGTTCCTGTAATGCAAACAGTAAGAAATAGTGCTTTACTTGAAAATACTTTTAAAAAATATAATCCTGATATTGTAATTCATGCAGCCGCATACAAGCATGTTCCTTTAGTTGAAGATAATATTCTTGAAGGAATTTCAAATAATATTATAGGTACAAAAAATTGTATTGATTTAGCTATTAAATATGACGTTCAGAAATTTGTACTTATTTCAACTGATAAAGCAGTGCGTCCAACAAATGTAATGGGTACAACAAAAAGAATATGTGAACTTTATGCACAAAATGTAAAGCCTTCTAATACTGAGATTGTTGCTGTAAGATTTGGTAATGTATTAGGTAGTTCAGGCTCAGTTATTCCTAAGTTTAAATCTCAAATTGCTGATGGTAAGAATATTACTGTAACTCATCCAGATATTACAAGATATTTTATGCTTATTCCTGAAGCTTGTGAGTTAGTTCTTCAAGCTGGAGCTATTGCAAAAGGTGGCGAAATATTTATTCTTGATATGGGTGAACCAATTAAAATAGTTGATTTAGCAAAGAAGATGATTGAGTTATCAGGAAGAGATGATATTGAGATAGAATTCTGCGGATTAAGACCTGGCGAGAAACTTTATGAAGAACTTTTAATAAATGATAGTGATAGAAAAACTGATTATGATTCAATTACTGTAGCTTCTCCTACAAGATTTGATATAGATTTATTGAATAAAAACATTGAAAAGCTTTTAATTGAGGATAATAGACTAGATATACTAAAAGAAATAGTTCCTGAATTTAATCATAAAATAAATAACTAAATTATTTATTTAAGAAAAAAGAGAAAAACTTAATATATAATTCTTAATATTATTTTATTAAAGGATTTATAATGAAAAAAGGTTTTTCTCTACTTGAGTTAATATTCGCTATTGTTGTTATTGGTATTATTGGTACATTTGCTATCCCTAAATATTTAGAAACTAAAGATTCTGCCTTTGTTGCTACTATTAAGCGTGATATCACATCTGTAACAACATCTATTCAAAGTTATCATTTATTAAATCAAAAACTTGATAATATTACAGATGCTATTGAAATTAATAATAAAAACTGGACTGTAGAAAGCCAAAAAATGACTTTTAAAGAAAACGATAAAGATTGTGTTGTTTTAGAAGTTACTACAGAGGATGGATCAAAAGTATTAAAACAAACAGTAGATAAAGATGCTGGTACAATTTGTGGTAAATTAGATAAAGAGGGTATTGATAGTACTTCTTATGATTTATATTAAATCATTCATTTTTCTAACTCTTAGAAATGAGGCAAACTTCGGTTTGCCATATTTTGTAAAACTATAATATTTAAATGTAACAAAATCTCCTATTTTAAAATCATTTGTTTCTCTTTGCTTTTTAGTAAATCCTCCCCCAAGATTAAAGACTATATTAGAATCTAATTTTATTCTTAAACTTTTTAATCTATTTCCTTTAAAATTAAATCCAATAATCTCACCTTCCATATCATGAAATTTTTTAACTTTTAGTATTTGAGAACTTCTTCCCTTAAAATAAGATATCTCTGGATTTTTTATCATTACACCTTCTGCTTTTAAATTTATAAGCTCTTCTAAATATTCATCTAAATGTTTCTTATTTTTACATTTAATTTGAGGAATTACTTTTATATATTTATTTTGATTTTTTTCAAGCCATTTTTGAATCTTCATTAGTCTTTTTCTAAAATTTCCTTTTTCATTTGGAACTTCAAATATATTATATGTTATTTCTCTCCAATATTTTGTAGGAGTTTTATCTAATACAATATTTTGAATATTTTCAAAATCTGCTCTTTTTGTCCAAAGTTCCCCATCAAGTTCAAATGAAGGAAAATCTTTAGTAAACCAAGAAGGTGCATAAATCTTGTTTCCATTTTTACTGAGTAATTCTTTTCCATTCCAATAGGTTCTTATTCCATCTAGTTTTTCACTCATTAACCAATTTGATATATTATGTTTACTTTGATATATTTTGGCTTTTTGAAGTTCAGTTCCATTTAAATTAAATGTAATAAATATTGATAATAATATAGTGAATATGAGTTTCATTTTAAATCCTAGATATAATTTTAAATATTATATTTTAAATGCTATTATTTCATCATAAAGTCATAATAGTTTTTTAGATAAAATAACTTAGCTTTCACTAAAATAGTGAATAAAGGATTGAAAATTGAGCGATAACATAGTTTTAAATGATAATGATAAAAAAATATTATTAGATTCAATTAGAAGTATTGAAGACTTTCCTAAAGAAGGAATTGTTTTTAAAGATATTACTACTTTATTAAATGATAAAGATGCTTTTAAACTTTTAATGGATCATTTTGAAAATAGATACAAAAGTTATAACTTAGATTATATTGCAGGTATAGATTCAAGAGGATTTATTTTTGGAGCAGCTCTTGCTGATAGATTAAATGTTGGTTTTGTTCCTGTTAGAAAAAAAGGAAAACTTCCAAGTACAACAGCTTGTGAAAAATATGAATTAGAATATGGCTTTGATGAAGTAGAAATCCATTTAGATGCATTTAGAGATAAAAAAGATGCTAGAGTGTTACTAATTGACGATATTATCGTAAGTGGTGGAACAGCGTATGCAGCTGCAAATTTAATTAATAAATTAAATGTTAATCTTGTAGAAATGTGTTTTTTAATGAATATTCAGATTTTAGAAGGTTCTAAAAAATTAGAAAAAGTAGCACCTGTTTATTCAGTATTAGAAATTTAATAAAGAGAAAATATGAGTAATTATATCCCAAAACCAAGTAAATTTGACCCAAGTGAAAAAGGTGAATTTGGTATTTTCGGAGGACAATATGTTCCTGAAACATTAATGCCAATTTTAAAAGAATTAGAAACAGAATATAAAAAGTATAGATTCGATAAAGAGTTTTGGGCAGAAGTAAATGATTTATTAAAAGATTATGTAGGAAGAGAAAATCCTCTTTATCATGCAAAAAATATTTCTGAAGAAATTGGCGCAAAAGTATATTTAAAAAGAGAAGATTTAAATCATACTGGTGCACATAAAGTAAATAATGTAATTGCACAAGGTTTACTTGCAAAGAAACTTGGTAAAACTAAAGTTATTGCAGAAACTGGTGCTGGACAACACGGAGTTGCTAGTGCAACTATTGCAGCTTTATTAGGCTTGGAGTGTACTGTGTTCATGGGTGCAAAAGATGTTGAGAGACAAGAATTAAATGTATTTAGAATGAAACTATTAGGTGCAAAAGTTATTGCAGTTGAAAGTGGAAGTAAGACATTAAAAGATGCTATGAATGATGCAATTAGATATTGGGTTACAAATGCTCGAGATACTTTCTATATTATAGGTACAGTAGCAGGTCCTCATCCTTATCCTATGATGGTTAGAGATTTCCAAGCAATTATAGGTTATGAATCTAGAAAACAAATTCTTGAAAAAGAAAATAGACTTCCTGATTACGTTGTTGCTTGTATTGGTGGTGGTTCAAATGCCATTGGTATGTTCTCACACTTCTTAGAAGATGAAGAAGTTACTTGTGTAGGTATTGAAGCTGGTGGATTAGGATTAGAAACTGATAAACATGGATGTTCATTAGAAAAAGGAAGTCCTGGAGTGTTACATGGTCAGTGTTCATATCTTTTACAAGATGAAGATGGACAAGTTTTAGAAGCACACTCTATTTCAGCGGGGCTTGACTATCCAGGGATTGGACCAGAGCATTCATTTCATAAAGATAATAAATCAGTTGAATATGATTCAATTACAGATCAAGAAGCTTTAGATGCCTTTGTATGGTTAAGTAGAAGAGAAGGAATTATTCCCGCTTTTGAAAGTTCTCATGCAATTGCTTATTTAAAGAAAGCACAAGATAAATTAAAAGGTAAAACTGTAATTGTAAATTTATCAGGTCGTGGTGATAAAGATATGGTTCAAGCAAAAAGCCTATTAAACTTTGACAATTAGGTATTAGTATGGAACAGTTCTTTAAAAAAATACAACCTCATTCAGGAAAAATTTTAGCAGTAATTGTTATTACTTTTTTCTCTTTTTTAGCATATAACTTATATCAAGCACCAGTAGAAGGTTTTGAAAACAAGTTTGTATATTTACTTAAGCAATATGGATATATTATTCTATTTGCTTGGGGAATGCTAGAAGGTGAAGCAGGTCTAATAATGGCAGGATTATTAGCCCATACTGGAGATATGAATCTTTATCTAGCAATTTTTGTTGCTGGACTTGGAGGATTTGCTGGAGACCAAGTATACTTTTATATAGGTAGATTCAATAAAGCCCATGTTCATAAAAAATTCAGAGGGCAGAGAAGAAAGTTTGCTCTTGCACATTTACTTTTACAGAAGTACGGTTGGCCTATTATTTTTGTTCAAAGATATATGTATGGAATGAGAACAATAATTCCAATTTCAATTGGACTTACAAGATATAGCGCAAAGATGTTTGCATTTATTAATCTAATATCAGCTTGGTGTTGGGCTGCTATTACTATTGTTCCTGTTTGGTATTTTGGAGAAGAGATTCTAAAAGTATTACATTGGGCAAAAGAACACTGGTACTTTGCTTTACCAATTGCTTTAGGTTTTGGTGGAAGCATCATCTATTATTTTAATAAAGCAACAAAAAAAGTAGAAACAAAAGGTATAAAAAAGGCAATTCATGAAGATAAACTTAGTAAATAAAAATATAAACAAAATTAAATCAGATGTAGAGATTATCTTAGTTAATAAACTTGATGATTTAGATGAAAAAAAATTATTAGAAGATTTAGGATTTAAAGCTGCTGATGAAGCATTAGTCTTTTTACCTGAATCAAAAAAAATATATGTAGGTTATGAAGAAGAAACTTATGATTCTTTAGCAATTGCAATTGCAACTGCTATTAAGAAGTTTCAATCTACTAAATTTAAAAGTGCAAAAGTTGATTTAACTTCTCTTGACTCAAGTACTTTAAAATCAATTGTAGAAGGGACACTTTTAGGTTCTTACTCATTTGATAAATATAAATCTACTAAAGAAAAAAAGAAAAAACAAGAGTTAAATATCTTAGTTTTAGAAGATTCTCCTGAATTAGATGCAATTGAGTTAGAAGCAATTTTAAAAGATTCAACTATTATTTCAAAAGCTGTAAATAAAGCAAGAGATATGGTAAATACTGCACCTGCTGATTTCTACCCAGAAGTTATGGCTGATTTAGCAAAAGATTTAGCTAAAGATGCAAAAATGGATTGTAAAATCAAAGGTGAAAAATTTCTTAAAAAGAATAAAATGAATGCAATGCTTAATGTAGGAATTGCATCTATTCATGAATCAAAATTAATTCATTTATCATATAAACCAAAAGAAGCT
>Ga0193952_1000221_pt1 | contig 24775 bp, 30 predicted proteins | sample BB_3_MG_FD_140368 | JGI IMG/M metagenome (GOLD analysis project Ga0193952, IMG submission 140368) | Microbial mat bacterial communities from the Broadkill River, Lewes, Delaware, United States - BB_3_MG | ecosystem: Environmental > Aquatic > Freshwater > River > Microbial mats | place: USA... | reverse complement strand
TATTATTTGATGTATTAGGATTAGAGATTGAAACAAAAGTAGTGAACATCCGTACAGTTAAATGGACAGAGTTTACACCTAACTTTTTCTTAGTTTTACAAAAAGGAGCTATTGATGATGCTCCAAAAACTATGCTTTCAACTATATCAACAGGAGATTATAATGCCTCACAACTGATGCTAAAACTAACAGATACTTTCCCATCACTTACAATCATAGATGTAAAAAGCTTATTTGAGTCATTTGCTGATGTAGTAAAAAGTGTGACTTCAATAACAGAAAAAATGAGTTTATACTCTATAGCTATTGGACTTCTTATGAGTTTTATTATCATTCAATACCAAATGAATCTACAAAAAAACAATATTCTTAGACTAAAAATGATAGGAATAAACAATAAAACTATCAAAAATTCATTTTCAATAGAGTTTGGTCTTATCTCATTTTTGGCAAGTAGTTTAGGAATTATATTAGGAAGTGTAGCTTCTTATTTTATTAGTAGCCTACTTTTTGAATCATACTGGGATTTTAGAGCAGATATATTGTTGCTTTATTTTTCACTTATTCCACTTCTTACTTTGGCCGTGGTTTGGGTATTTACTTCTAGAATTATTCATCAGAAGGAAAATGTTCTTTTTGGGGAGTAAATACATGTTCTAAGGTCGCAATTTGGGACCTTAAGTTTTGGTACTCGTCAACAGTTAGTTGAAATCGAAAGTTTTTAGGAAACCTCTAAATATTTCTTTTAACTGCTTGATTAAATACTTTTGTTTCAACTTCATAAAGCTCTGCTAAATCTCTATCTAACATCACAGTCAAGCCTCTTATTGTAAAGATTTTATTTTTGATTGTATCTTCATTTATTAATAATTCATTCATATAAAAATCCCTCAAAACTTTCTTTTTAGCTTTGAAAATTATGTCATAAGTTTTTATTATTATTTAATTCTATTACATATTGTCATATTTTTAAAGTATTAGAAAATCTTTATATATAATTTAAAAAATTAAATATTCTTAGGAGTTACGATGCAATTAATAATAGGATCACAAGTTAAACTTATAGATGGAGCTATTGAAAAGATCTTCCCTTATGGCGAAGTTTTGCAATTGTTAAGTAAATTTAAGAATATTTGCACTGATATAAAATGGAACGTAAACGTACCCGCTAGAGATAAGTGCCAGATTATAGAAAATCAAGAAACTATTAATATTAAAAATTTTCAGCCACGAGATTTTCAACAAGCTTGTGTTGATAAGTTTAAGAGAACCACACTTACAGGTTATATTTATGCTCCTACTGGCTCTGGAAAAACAAATATAGCTGCATATTTAATCGCAAAAAGAAATATAAGAACACTTTTTATTGTTCCAAAATATGATTTAGTAAAACAAACTAAAAAAAGATTTCAAGATATTTTAGATATCGATCCATCAATGATAGGTGAACTTAGCTCTTCAAAAAAAGAGTTTGGAGCTCCTATTTTAATCACTACATGGCAATCGCTAAATAAAGCAGAGACATTACAAAGAGTTAAAGAAGATAGATACTCACAGATTATTTGTGATGAGATGCATAAAGCTAGTGCTAGTGTTTATTATGATGTCGTATCATCAATCCCAGCCATGTATAAACACGGTCTTACAGCAACACCATATAGAAATAATATCAAGAATGAACAAAGACTTTACGATTTAGTTGGAGAAGAGAGGGCAAGTGTTGATATAATAGATTTATATAAACATGGATTTTTAGTTCAACCAAATATAAAGTTTAAAAATACACGTTATAAAATCAATATAGAGCAAGAATACTTAAGATCATTAGAGTTTAATATAAAACTAGGAATGCTTAAAAAAAATATAGATAAATCAAAACACAGAAAAGAGTTCATACTAAATGATATTAAAAGAGCCCTAGAATTTGAAAGACGGCAGTCTAACTCAAACCAATCTGTAATTTTGATGAATACCTTAGAATTGGGACAAATGTTAAAAGAAGAGTTGTCTTCCACTTATAATGTATTATATATTGATGCAAATACAAAAGCAAAAGAAAGAAATGAAATATTTTCTGATTTGACAGAGAATAAAATCACAGATTATGTTCTGATAGGAACTTCAAAACTTCTAGGAGAAGGTACTGATATTCCCTCAATCAAAAATGTATTTTGTGCAAGTCCTGCTTATCCTCCTTTTGAAGATACAGCACGTTTACAGCAAATTATAGGAAGAGCTATGAGACCATTCAAAGACAAAAATTCTGCAAATATAATTATCTACAATGATGAAACCACAGGATGGATAAATAAAAAGAAAAATGAAGTTTTAGATATTGTGATTAATAATGTAAAGCCTCTTATAAATCAATAGTCCTTCTCTACTATTTATCTAATCTACTCAATATATGAAAAGGTTCAATATATAATCTTGAAAATGCAAACCATTTATGACCTAAGTCTTTTAAACTAGCACCAATATGATAAATTTCTTTGTCATCTAAAATAAGAAATCTATCATGAGAGGTTCCAAACTTTTTTATCTCAATATTTGGATATTGAGAATTGTATTTTTCTAGGTCTAAGAGAAGTTTCTTTGAAATATTTTTTGTATATATTGTACACTTTACACTAGATTTTCTTTTCGATAAAAGGGTTAATACCGTGTCATCACAATAATTATCAATAAGCACTATAGAAGTTTTACTATTTTTTATTAATTCAGATACAAATATATAAGCATCATAAACTTGTCCATCATAAAATATACCTTGTTTTGGTTTTAAAGAGTTATTTTCTAGTGCATTAAAAAGTTTTTCAAATTTTCCATCTATTTCTAATTTATCTTTTATTCTTAAAGTCTCTATATTTTCAAGCCTTTGAAATATTGATAAGTCTTGAGATATCATTTTTCTCATATTTACAAAAGACCTCACAATATTTATATGTACTTTAATGGCAGTTTCACTTCTCAAGATAGATGAAAGAGAAGATACTCCTTGTTCTGTAAAAACAAAAGGTAAACTACCTCCAAGATGTTTTTTAGATGGTATCGCATTTTGCGATACCATTAACTCTACTTCATTTTCATTAAGTTGAAACATAAAATCAGAAGGAAACCTATCTATATTTCTTTTAACTTGCTCTCTTAAACGAATTGACTTAACTTCATAAAGTTCTGCTAAATCTCTATCTAACATAACAGGCAAACCTCTTATATTAAAAATCTTACTTTTAATTGTATCTTCATTTATAAGTAACTCATTCATTACAAACCTTCTTAATAAGATTTATAATTATATAATATCTATCAACTTTCTTCTCGTTATATTGCAAATTGTAATATTCTTTATTTAAAAGTCATAACTATTTAATTTCCTTCAACTTCTCTAATATCTTCACCATTGCCAAAGTATCTAGTTTACAATACTCAACAAGTGAAGTTCTCATTTTGCTTTTACTTACCTCATCAAGTTTTCCTAGGGTTGCAAAGGCATTCATAGCTTGGCTTCCGTTTTGTACTCCTTCTAGTTCTTTGTATGCTTTGGCGAATTCTGGTACTAAGGCTGGTAATACATACTTGATAGAATAACTTCCATTCATTGATGGAGTTACATAGTATTTCTTTTGAAAAGGTATCATTAGGTCTTTCATATTTTCATTTATACTTAGAAGAAGAGTACTAAGCTCTGGGTTTAAATCTGATAGTTTTTTTATAACATCTTTTTCAAAACTCATGTTATATGCTAATACTGTTACATCACTTGGTATATTTTCCACTAATCTTTTAGCTATTTGCTCTCTTGGGTCTATACTATCTTGTGCCAAATACTCTTTATGTTCTAGTGTGCCATCTTCATACTCTATATGAAGTGAGTATTGAAATGGTATTTGTTGATATGGACTAATACCTTTGAATTCTGGTATTGCTTGCTGGAATGTTTCAAAATCTAAATGATAGATGGGATAAGTCAAAGTATCTACAAACTCTTTGATTTTTTCTTTATTTATGAAAGTTTCTTTTGATTTGTAGTTTTCTACTGCTTGGGCTTGATTTGCAGTCATAGCAAAGTCATTTGGTATATCTTCTATTTTTGTAATACCTTGAGAGTATAACTCTATTTGTTTTTTACTTCCTAAATTGAAGATATTAAAAATAGAGTATTCAGGTATAGCTCTTTGAGTTCTCCAGCAGTAATCTTTGGCATCGCATACATATGGATTATGACAGTGTTTTCCTATATCAATATTTGGTTCATTTGTTTTATCTTCAAGTATAGTTCCAAACTCATTTAGCATATTAGGAATATTCTCTTGTAAGGCTAGAACTTCCTCACTAACATCTGCAATAGTAAAAATCTCATCTAACTCTAAATCATCACCTCTTACATAAGAGCTATTGATATGTACTACATTTGCTGATACTATTGAAAATCCAAGTTGTTCTAATACATAGTATTGAATAGAAGTATCATGTACATATATATCTTTTACACTTGATGAGCTTTTTACTTCGTATATAGATACTCTACCATCTTCATGCATTTCTAATACATCTACTAAGACCAAAATACCATTGAAACTAAAAGTAGCTTCATATATATACTTGATACTATCATCTATATATTTGGCTGTTTGTTTTATCATCTCATCGAAGTTTGTAGTATATGGTACTTCTATACCATTTGGGAAAAGCTCGCAAGCTAAATCCCCTACTACATTTCCCGTCTCAAATCTAGCTAAGGCTGAATCATCGGGTGGAGTTAGCACTTCTTTATTATACTTTTTTAGCCAAAGTGCTTTTGGGCATTGGATGCCTTTTGTGTAGAGGGATTTAGATAGGTTCATTTATATTTCCATATATTATTTGATTCAAGCCTCCTAAACATTTGGTAAGAATCCATTTGATTTATCAAAAACAATATAATTTATATCTTCTTTTATATCGATAGGAACTTCAGTATTTTCTATTAAAATCACCTGTTCATTTTTTATATTGTTATATAAATATTTATAAAATTGTTCTCCTAGATTAATTGGCACTACTCCATCATCTTTATTTTCATCTTCTTTATATGGATTCAATGGAGAATCAATCATTGCAAAACCTATTTGATATGATTTAGTTCTAAAGTATTCTAATAATGAAATGATAAAAACAGCATATAAAATTGCTCTATACCCTTTACCAAATGCTTTTCTACTTTTTTCTCCTACTGAAAAATCCAATAAGTCTTCTGAAAAAACGATATTTTTATTCTCAATATTATCAAACTTCATTTCAACTAAAATATTCTTAATTACTGTAATAACTGGATCTAACAATACTACTGTTAATTCATCATAACTACTTGTTTTTTTTGATGCTTTATCATCATCAATTATTTCTTTAATTTTATTTTTTTGAACTGTATAACTATCAAGTTTTTCTTTTAGAGTTTTTATTTTTGATAACTCTTCTTTTTTATTTGTATATTCTTTTATTTTCTTAGAAATTTCATCTAATACACCTGACAATTGATTTTGAATTTTTACAATTACTTCTTCATAATGTTTTTTATTTTGAATTATTACTTTATTAAGTTCATTTTGTTCAGATGAATATATTTTACTGCTACTTTCTAATTCATTAAGTAATAAACTTGTTTTTTGAATTTCAGCACTTGTTGCAGTAATTAACTTTTCAATATCAACAGTTTCTTCTACTGTTCCAGTACATACAGGGCAATTAGTTGTAGTAAGTAAATTTAATCCTTGACCAGTTTCGATAGTTCCTTTAAGTCTTTCTATATCACTTATATATTGTTTTTTTAATATATTACTACGTGTTAATATTTCATTTAGATTTATTAAATTAGCTTCATCTAAACCTATTTTTTTGAATAATTCTTTTTTCTCTTCATCATACTTTTTAAATTCCAAACTCGATGTTAAATAACTCTCTCTAAAACTTTCAATCCCTTCGTTTAGCTTTTCAATTTGTTTATCTATTTTTTCATAATCTATATCTTTTAAATCTAGTTCTAATTGTATAATTAATTCATCATATAATTGAAGCTTTCCAGTTTTGTTTGCAACTTCATCTTTTTTCAATAATGTTATTATTGCACTATCATCTTCACCAGTTAATAAAAATTTAAACACATTTTTCTCAAATGTAGCATGAATATTACCACCTCTATCAGGCTTAGTAGAAATTGGTGATTTATCTATAATAATTACTTCTTCATCAACTAAAAAGTATTTTGATATATCTTGAAAATATAATCTTTGTTTTTCAGCATTTTCATTTTTTCTAATTTCTTTAGATGATACATTACACAATTTTAAAAGAAAATCAGAAATAGTTTTGTCTTTTGATTTTTTATTATTTTTAGTTTTCAATGTATCTATAATCTTACTATCTTTATCATACAACCGTATATTCCCACCCTTTAATGCTCTCTCAAGTAAAAAAACATCTCCATTAAATGATTTTATTTCTAATTTACATAAACTGTAACCTTCAATTTCAGGGATACTCATATCCTTAGGTCTTTTACTAGAGCCAAGCATATAATCTATACATTGATATATTAATGTTTTTCCAGTATCAGATGGTCCATAAATAACATTTAAACCTTTTTTAAAATCAACACATACTGTTTCTTTACTACTACCTTCTATCTGTAATTTTTTTATAAAAAACCCATACTTATTCATTTATCAATCCTATTGTACAATATGAGAGTTCGCTACCCCATTTTTCTTTATTTTTATCTACATATGTTTTTATTTCTTCATTTGTATAATTTTTAAATTTCTTACATACCCATTTAATATTATTATGTAGATGCATAGTATACTCTTCATTTAAAGTATCCAAAAAGGGTGCTGTATTTTCAGTAGCCTTATATTCAATACCATTATCCGTATATTTAATTTCAATTAAATCTTTTGTCATTAACAAGCTCAAACTACTTCTAATTAAATCTCTTTTAACTACTAATTCCCCAAAGCGGTTAGGTACATCGGCATGTAAACTTTCATTTCCACCAATATCTTTTGTATGTAATATGAAATAATCATAATAATTTATCATTTCAATATCAAAACTTTTTGGATAAATATATTCTAATGTCACTAAAATTCTTAATCCTATTTCTACTTCATTATTAAATACTTTTATTTCACTATTCATCATCAATCCAACTTATCTCTTTATCATTAATAAGATGATGACAAACACCCTTCTTATCTACTGGTCGGCAAGTTTCTGTTAAAGGATTTGAATCAATTATTATTTTACTAGCTTCACTTTCAACTTCTTTGGCTTTTTTGTATCCATTATCAAAATCTTCTTCTACTTTATTTATAATTCCATCAAGAATATCTTCTTTAAAATCTTCAAATACTTGCTCTTTTAAGTTATCTCTGGTTAAAGCTCTTAATTCTTCCGCCTTATAAAAACTTTTTCTAGAATCTTTAAAATGTCTATAATATTTACTATCTTCGATATGGTCTAAAGTATTGATTGAATCTACAGAATCTGAATCATATGCCTTTACTAACTGTTCAACATATCTCAATTTTTTATCTATATCCACAGATGGGATTTCTATTGACTTTCGTGAGGGTAATCCTCCTCCAAATCTAGGTAAGTGATTAGGATGCTTTTTATGTTCTTTAACAATAGTTTTAGGAACTATTTTATCAAATATAGAAAAGTCAAATTGGTTAAAATATACTAATAAATTATTGGCTAATGGTATAGATTTTGTTTTTGTAATATCATCTTGACAATATTTTTCCCAAGCATTTCTTATTGCTTCTTTTAATTTGGCATCATCTTTTAATAAAGTTGAAAGAGAACCGCCGATACTTTGGGGAGCAACAAAGTAATAATTATTTGGTATTGGAAATTCCTTTATAAATGTATAATAAATTATTTTTCCAAATTCTGCCCATATATCAGATGCAGAAAGAGGTTTCTTGTAATGCTTACACTGATAACAGTCCCATTGATAGTTTTTAGGGTTATCTTTTGGGTTATCAATATATGCAATAACATCTCTACCCATATCTCCAGCCCCTCCTATTTGTTCTGTTGAATGATATTGATCTTTTGTATCTAACCACTCTTCAGTTAATATTTCCCATTCTTCTGGGGACATAAGTTTTATTCTGTGTATTGGATCAATTTGCTTGCCAATTGAAACTTGTTGTGATGTTATATACTCAAATTCTGACATATTATTTTCCTAATATTTCTATTATTTTATATTGTTTAATAAACTCAATATCTGAGAAGTCATCAATTGTCTTATTTAAATAATCACCTAACCATATGTATTTATTGAGAATATCTTTTTTTGTAGAATATTTTTCTAAATTAAAGGAAATTACTTCTTGTAGTTTTGATAAAGTATTAATTGTAGTATATTTAATACTTTGAATATTTTTAATATCATCTTTTATTTCTGTAAGAATTTTAGATGATTCTTTTAACATTTTATTTATTTTTATAAGATCTTCATCTGACACTTCATTTTCAATAAAAAAATCTGCTAATTTTATTGGTAATTTTTCTGCTTCCTCTTCTATAACTAACTTATTTAACCCTGTAATAATATCTTCAGTAATAGCGTATTTTTCTTCCATTATATTTTGTATATCTAATCTTTCATTTTCACTTTTGTGAAGAAAGGATAATATATATCCTAAATAATCTAGATAGTATAAGTTATCTAATCTATCTTTGGAAAAAATAGAAAAATTCTCTCCATATTTTTCTGAATGTTCTTTAAAAGAACCCATAATTTTTACATCACTTGAAATTTCTTCACTTAATAAAATTCTTGGAACTTCTGCGAATTTACTTTCAAGTTTGTAGGCTTCAATTAAGCCTTGTCCAACTGCTAAAGAGCTTTCTTCATCAATATCAGTGAACTTATTAGAAATACCTCCTCTTATCAATAAACCTTTTTCAGTTAATATATGTTCTAAAAGAATTAATATCTTAAAAGTTAATTCCATTACTACAAAAGTAGAAAGATTATAGTAGTCTTCTTCATCAAATAAAGTTTCTTTTGGAATTGCAGTTAAAACAAATGAATCAGAAATGAAAACTGATTTAAAATCATAATAGTCATATATATTAACTATCTTGTCTTTATAAGCATGTTTATCAAAAAGTTCTTGTTTATCAATTAAGAATTTATTCCTTTTCATAAACTCAATAAATGTATTTGCTTTTTCGTGGGTATCAATACTTTTCTGTTCTTCTCCATAACCAAGAATATCTAAAAAATATGTCCATTGCATTAATTTTTTCATTTCTTATCCTATATGTTTTTTTCCGTCTTATCTTCTATTCTGAATATATTAGATATATTTTACTAATTAATTCAAATTCAAACTATATACTATACAATCAGCTAATCTCAACAAAACTCGTAATAACTTTTATCAGTAATGGTATTCTCTCTTTCAATGCTTCCACAGGGAAAATCACATCTACCATTTTCCCAGTACTTTGAAGTAGATTTAAAGCATTTAGTGCTGTAAATAAACTATCTTCAAATAGGAAAAATAAATCTAATCTATCTTTTGAATATATAAAAAAATATAATATTACATATTTTATTATTATTTCACATAATATATGTTTTATAACTTTCACCTATTATATTCCCTTTGCGTCACAGTTTCCGTCACAGAAATTCCATTTATTGATTATTTTCATAAAAGTTTTAGATTTTACATTTGATAGTAGTTTTAGACAGCTATTTTACAAGCTATATTTTTTTACAGATATTCAAAATAATTTAAATAATTTTTTCACTTTTTTATACTATTTTTGGCTATACTTCCACAAAAATTTCAAGGTTTTTGATGAAATCAAAATTAATACAAATATTTTTCTTATTATTTATAACTATTACTGTTCAAGGTTGTTTAGTAGGTAAGGTAGTTGCTGCTCCATTTCATATAACGGGTGCAGTTTTAAATACTGTTACACCTGATATTGTGGGAGATAGTGTTTCTGCTACTGGTGATGTTTTAGATACGGTGATACCATTCTAATGAGTGATTTACAATCAGAACTAATAGGTTTCGCAGTAGTTACAGTTGTTGTACTTATGTTGGCTTATTACACAAAAAAGATGGAAGACAAATACAAAGACGACTAAAGCCTTTTGTGATTTTAATCTAAGGCTTTATATTTTCAAATACTATATTATCTACTATAGTATTTGCCTTTCGCATCTTCTTTTTAGTATTTACAGTCCATGAGACTATAGGTATATCTGCTCTTCTACAAAATACAGGTATCAAAGTATCCAAAAGCTTATAATCCAGTGAGATAAAGTGAGGTTTTACTTTGAAAAATCTATATAAAAATACTAGTTTATAAAACTTGATTTGAAACTTCTTGATATCTCCATAAATCAAACCTCTTATAAAACTTGGTCTATTTATTCTAAACCAATCTACAACATGATGATTAAAAGAACATATTGAAAACTTACCATTATATTCATCTAGCATATTTGCTAGTATTTCTTCCATCTCACCTACTACACCATAGTTTTTGATTTCTATTACTAAAGGTACTTTTCCATCTACTAGTTTTAGAAGATCCCGGAAGAGTGGTATTGTTTGATTTGAGTGATAAAGCTTTATGTTTTTTAAAGCATCGTAGTTTTGATTTTTGATCTTTTTTTTGTTTGCACAAACTCTTATAAGATTTTTGTCATGAAAGACAACAATCTGCTTATCTTTTGTGATTCGTACATCTAATTCTATTGCGTAGTTTTTTTCAATCGCTCTTTTAAAAGCTAACATAGAATTTTCAGGTATTGAAAATCCTTTGTGTAAGCCCCTATGAGCGATTGGTCTTTGTTTTAACCAATCCATGTGCATCTTTTTTTATTATATTATACACAAGTTTTATATCAAAATAATTACAAAGTTATTTTATTTTCTATTTTATAGAAAGTTCCTACTTAATGCAACTATCAAAACTCCAAGCATTAGTGAGAGTAAAATACTCTTTGTTTTATACATACAAAGCATAATAACCAAGCCGGCAACAAGCCCTAATATACCCTCTTTTAAAATAGAAGGTACAACTAAAGCCAAAAGCAAAGTAGAAGGAAGATGATCTAAAAACACTTTGAAAGGTCCTTCATCTTTTACAAACCTTGAAGATAAAAGCAGACCAGATACTCTCAAAGAATAGGTCCCAATTGCTACTAGAGCAATAAGAAGAAGTGAACTTATACTTACCTCAGCCATTTACTCTCTCCTCTCTTTTCATAAATGCAGCACATACAGAACCACTAATAGCAGCAACTACAATATATAGCTTTCCTTCAAAATAGTACTCAAATACAACAGCAACTAAAGCTGTCACAAACCAAGGGAGTAAATCTTCTTTTCCTTTGAACATACTAAGAGCCAAAGCAAAAAATATAGCCACAAAAGCAAAATCCAAACCATACTTTGCAGGATTTGAGATAAATTCTCCCATATAAAATCCAAGAAAAGTCCCAGTAAACCAAGTAAGAAAAATACACATTCCTCCACCAAATAAAAACAAAGGTGTGATTTGTTCATTTTTTAGTCTTTGCATTGTTATAGCCCAAGACTCGTCTGTAGCAAAGTGCATGTATTTAAACTTATCTTTTTTAGGACTATTTACAAACAAAGGACTCAAAGAAGCACCAACTAAAAAGTATCTTAGATTTATCAAAAGTGCAGCTATTGTAATACTAAGAATATCCAAAGGACTACTCCACATATCTACCATAACAAACTGGGCAGAACCTGCAAATATAAAAATATTCATCAAGGCTAACTCATATAAAGATATACCTTTTTGTGTACACAATACACCTAATACCGAACCATAAGCAAATACACTTATTCCTATAGGAAGATTTGCTATAAAACCGTCTTTAAATTCATTTTTCATAAGAGGATTTTATCAAAAAGAAATATTTTAGTATTGGACTAAATTGCTAATTAAAAAAGTTCTTATAAACCCCAGGAGTTACACCTACTTGTTCTTTAAACCTTCTGTTTAAATGGCTTTGATCATTAAAGCCACAAGAGTATGCTGTGTTTATTAAAGACTCTCCTTTTTGTAGAGTTTTCTTAGCTTTCTCTATTCGCTTTAACATCAAATAAGAGTGAGGAGATAAAAAAGTTTTGTTTTTAAATAGTCTTAAAAAGTGATACTTTGATATATCTAGTTCATCAGATATATTACTTAGAGTTAAATCCAAATGCAAGTTATCATTTATATACTCTTTTGCTTTTAATATCATCTTATCATGACTAGTTAAACCTAAAGGAAGTTTAGCTTTTGAGTTATGGGAAAACAAAGTGTTTATTGTGTTTATTATCTCACACTCAAAATCTAGTTTTGAGTTTAGTTTGTTTTCATTTTGATTTATTATATTTATTAGTTTTGAAGCTAAATATTCATTTTGAAAAATTCCACTTGAGAAGTATAGTTCTTGTTTATTAAAGCTTTGCTCTTCTAGTTTCTTCACAAAAGAAGGCTTTAAATATATAGAGTAGTGTTTATACCCATCTTTTTGTCGAGTTTGACAAGCATGTGTTTCATCTGGGTTTATTGTAATAATAGTGGATTTATTTAGTTGAGTTTTCCCACCATCTACGAATGCATCCATTTCACCTTCGTAGATAAGTCCAATAGTATAATCCTCATGTACATGTTTATCAAAGCCGTAGTTATTGAAGTGTGCTTTATGCAGTACTATATCTTCATTTTCTACAGGCTTCCAAAACTTTGCATCGTATATAACTTCATTTTCACTTTTCATAATATCTATTATATCAAAGAAAGTTTTTTATGTATTGTACGAGATTGCTATTTTGTATTATTTTGGAACATGGATTCCAAACTTAGCCCCTACTCTTGTATTTCGAACTCTAAGTTTTCCTTTCATGTTCTTATCTACGATAATCTTAGACATATAAAGCCCTATTCCCGTACCATCAGTATCTGGTTTTGTTGAGAAGTATGGTTCAAAGATTTTACCCTTTGGTTCAGTTGTTATTCCACCACCATTATCTTCTATAAATAAAACTACATAATCCTCTTCTTCATATGCTGTTATCTTAATAAAAGCATCTTCTATTTGTTTTTCAACTAGTACGTCTTTTGCATTTTTGATGATATTTAATACTACTTGCTCAAACTCATTCATATATGTTTTTAGTTTGATGTTTTCATCAACTTTTATGATTACTTGTATATGTTCATTTTCTAAAGAACTTGAAACAATAGTCATAACAGAATCTATCATTTTCTTAAGAAGGAATTCTTCTTTTTCTTTCTTTGGCATAAAAAAGTTTCTAAAGTCATCAATAGTATGTGACATATACTCTAATACTTTATCAGCCTCTTTTGCTTTTTTCTCCATAGTCTGCTCATCCAATGCATTCATACTATGCTTAAACCTTATAAACATCAAGATAGACGATAGCTCAGATAAAGGCTGTCTCCATTGGTGTGCGATATTTGATATCATCTCACCTAAGGCTATAAATTTGGACTTTTGAACCAAGAGCTGTTCTTTTTCCCTATTTTTATCTATCTCTTCTTTTACTCTATTCTCTAATGTTTCATTTAGTCTTTCTAGCTCAGCAGCATTTGCTTTTACTTTATTTGCATACTTTTTAAGAACCTCATCAATTTTTTGAGAAACAACTATTGAAATTAAAATAGCAATAGATAAGAACATCACAAATAAAACTATATTTTGCCCTACTTGTTTTCGAACCTTTTGTTCTAAGTCTTTTCTTTTTTGGTCTATCTCATTCTCTATATCATCTATATATGCACCAACTGCAATAACCCAATTCCACTCTTTGTAATATCTAAAGTATGAAAGCTTTTGCTTTATTGAGTCTGAGTCTGGTTTTTTATATGCATATTGAGTAAAGGACTGCCCTTCTTTTCTGATTTTTTCCATAAATTCTTCACGAAACTTCTTACCATCAGCATCTTTATAGTTTGTAGAAATAAGTCTACCTAATAAGTCAGGTCTGTTAGGATTTACAATCATTCTTGCAAAATCCCTTCCTCCTTCCATCTTTTTAATATCATATACAAATATATAATTACTCTTATTTTTTTGGAAAGATATATTATTTAAAAGTCTTACTGCTTCTGCTTTTTGTTCTTCTTCTTCAAAGTAATCTTTTGTGAGGTTATAATTTAAAATATCAACTACAGTATCTATCTCTTTTTTTAGACTTGTTTTTTGATTTTCATAGTATTCTTGGACAAATTTTTCCATTTGTTTTTCAAAATCATTGTATGTATTTTTTACGTAAAAATATGAAATCATAAATATCATTGAAGACATGATTATTATAAAAATATAAATTATTATTTTTGAGATATTTTTTTCTGTAATTACGTTCATTTTTTTCCTCATTAACCATTTTTATGGTATCATAACATAATTTTTCTAATAAAGGATTTTTATTATATGCAAGATAATTTAATAAATAAACTTAGTGCTTTCACCGTGCTTTACGTCGAAGATGAAGACGGAATAAGAACTAATATACAAGAAATTTTGCAACACTTTTTTAAAGAAACATTCACAGCAAGAAATGCTAGTGAAGCGTACATGAAATATTTACAAAATAAACCAGACTTAATAATAACGGATATCAGAATGCCAGGTGAAACTGGGATTGAACTTATTAAGAAAATCAGAAATTCTGATTCAAGAACAAGAATAATTATTACATCAGCTCATACTGATTTAGAATATATGTTAGAAGTGGCAGAACTTCATTTAGTTAAGTATATTATTAAACCAATTACTCAAGAGAAACTTATGACTGCTTTTGAAGCTTTCTTAAAAACTCACAATGACAACAAGATTTATAATATATCTTCAGATTGGATTTTTGATTATAGTAAATCACTTATTACTTACAATGAGGATGAATTTACATTAACAAAAAAAGAGAGTAAGTTTTTAAAACTGCTTATTACAAAAAATAGAATTATTACATATGAAGAGATGGAAAATCATATCTGGGATGAAGATTCAGTTATGACTCCAAATGCAATGAGACTATTTATTAAGAACTTTAGGAAAAAACTACCAGCTAAATCCTTAAAAAACATTCAAGGAACTGGTTACAGACTTATATTAGAAGCCTAGTCTTCTAAAGCAGAAGGATACAAAAATATGAAAGTACTTTTATTAACATTATTAGCAATAAGTTCTCTTTTTGCTAATAAGTTCTACTACGAATTTGGGAAAAAAGTTGAGATAGATAGCTCTATTGCTGCTAAAAAAAGTTTCTCTACTACAGATACGAATCCTATTAATCAATATACTACTAAAGATGGGAAAACAATCAAGTTTAAAAATGAGATTTTAGTTCAATGTAAAACAAATGCTTATTGCGAAGATGATTTTGCAGACTTAAGCCTTTCAAATTATAAAAAAATTGGAAGTTCTTACTTTTTAATAACAACATCTTCTAGTGATGATATTTTTTTAATTATGCAACAACTTGATGCAAAAGCAGATATTGAAACAGCACATCCAAACTATGTGAGAGATAGGTTTAAAAGATGAGTATGACTTTTAAAAACACTGTTATTAGTGTAAGTACTGCATTTTTATTAAGTGCTTGTGGTGGTGGTTCAGGAGGGAGTGAAAGCTCACTTTCTTCAAATGTATATACTGGAACTTCTACAGATTACTCACAATATGCTTGGGGAATTAACTCAAATATAGATGCTACATTTAAAGCAAACTATAGTATTGATAATAATGCCCATGTAAATATAGCTGCGGCATGGGGAAAAACAAAAGGTAACTCTGTAAAGGTTGCTGTAATTGATGAAGACTTTGAAGTAAACCATCCAGATATTAGAGATAAAATCATTAGTACTTATAATGCAATGAATGGTTCATCAAATGTATCAAATACAAATTATGTTTTAGAGGATTACTCGCATGGTACGGGAGTTAGTGGAATAATAGCGTCTAACTCACTAGGATCAGCACCTGATGTAAAACTTATCTTAATAAATATTGATTTATTAAGTGCAGAATCTGGAGATACTTCATCTTTAACTGATGCTCATGTAATTGCAGCTTTTGATCATGCTCAAGCACAAGGTGCAAAAGTGATCAATTGTAGTTGGGGAGGTGGTGGAATTTCTGCTGCTATGAGAAATAAAATTGATCAATTAAAAGCTGCAAATATCAATGTAATATTTGCATCAGGAAATGATGGTAAAAACTTAGATTTAGACGGTACAAATAATGATGAAGCAGAATTAGATTCTGTATTAGGAGTTGGAGCAACAGCTGCTGATAATGACTTAGCATATTATTCAAACTACGGTTCTAAAATTGATGTAGTAGCTCCAGGTGGAGGAAGAGATCTTTCAAATACACCTAGAATTGGAGTTCCTAGTTTAGATCTTATTGAAAATGAAGGTGTAAATAATGGTGGTTCTTTATTAAATAATAACTATGCTTTTACACAAGGTACAAGTTTTGCCGCGCCACTTACAAGTGGAGTTGTAGCTTTAATGTTAGCAGTAAATCCAGCACTAACACCTGATAGAATAAGAACTATTTTAACTACTACAGCTACTCAAATTGGTACAGGTAGTGGAGCTGATTATTCAGTTGGTAACTTTGATCAAAAAAGAGCTTTTGGAAAAATAAATGCAAGTGCAGCAGTTCAACAAGCAGAAGATGACATACCATAAAAGATAAGTAAGAAATTCTTACTTATCTTCTAATAGTTTTTTATTCTCTATTAATTCTTTTTCTTCTTTTGAAGAAGATTCATCACTATTATTCATTTTAGAATCTGGAATATCAAGTTTATACATTTCATCTAGTTTTATAAAATACGCATGACCTAAATATATCACAAAAAATACCGCTGTAAACAATGTCACAAATGGAATCATCGAAATAAAATATAAAAATGCAGTTCTTAACCTAAACTGATTTCCTTCTTTTTTATAGATTACTTTAAACTCTTTTTCACTTAATAATGTAGAAGCAACATCATAGTTTAGCAACTTATGAAAGAAGTAATAAAAAGGCAATGAAAATGCAAAGAAGTTAATTATAGGAATAAAATACAAAGGTATTAATATCACAAATAAAACTATCATCATTAAACCACTCTTTAATAAAACCCATAATGGAGATAGCATTGTTCCATGTCCATGTAAAGTAAGATGTGAATAATGCCTTTTATGTATCTTCGCTAAAATCATAGGTGTTAAAAAACCAATTACAACAATAGATAAAATCACAGATATTTTTAAAACTAAAATCGTTCCTACTGTATATAGTAAAAATCCTGCAATCCATGAAGTAAATGAGTATTTAAATAAAAATATTATTAAGTAAGTAGCCCATACAAAATAAAATGGTGCACTTTCATCTATAATTACTTCTTCCCCATTTTGAGAAGCTTCAGCAACGGCTTGAAGTGAATTTATTCCAAAGTCAGCAGCAGCAAAAAATAGCATATATAATAAAACCATAGTTACAATAAGTGGAACTAAGGCAAGTCTTAACATTCTAGATGTTAAGAAGTCTTTTAAACTTTTTGAAAGAATATCTAATTCAGTCACATTGAACCTTTTATAATTTTTTGAATTATATCTAAGCTTTACTTATCAAATCGTGTTCTATATTCACACTTTTGACAAAGCTCTTCTATTACCTTACCTTCTTTAAAACCTTTTTGTATAGCTTTAACTCTTGGTGAACTCAAAATATCACCTAATGGTGAAGTATTTGTGTTCCCAAGATTTATACAGGCATTTTGGTCTAAACAACATGGAACTACATCTCCAGATGTTAATATTCCAAAATGAGAGTCTAAGCCATAACAAAAGCCTTTGTCTGATACAAAGTCATTTTCTAAACTAGGCCAGTTAAAATATTCATCAAAATTAAAAAACAGCTTTCTATCAACTCTTATATTTTTTGGTCTATTTTTATAAATATCTTCAATATCAATATCTGAACCAAATCTTTTATTTACTTTTTCAAATACTGCTTGATTAAATTCTCTTGCACTTTTATCATCATCTAGATTCCAAATACGTAAGTTTATAAAGTATTCATGTTTTTTATTTTGTGCATACTCTATAAAATCTAAAATAGGATTTAAATACTCATCAAGTGATTTTTTGTGAGAGTTTGCATTGTATGAATTTATTGAAAAATTTATTTGTTTTATAGTTTCATTCATCAAAACTTCATGATGTTTTTTATTAATATTATTAGCAGTTGTTACAATATTAACTTTTAAATCATGTTTTAAAGAGATATTTAAATACTTATCAAGATTTGATAAAACCAAAGGATCACCAACAATATGATAAGCTAACTCTTTTGTATAGGGCTTAAGTTGTTTATTTATTTCTTCAAAATGCTCTAAGCTCATCGTTCCAGAAGGTTTAGTTTTTGGAGGACAAAATGTACATTTTAAGTTACATATATCTGTTATTTCAATATGTACTTTTCTAAATTTTTTTATAATAAAAACCTTTGTTAAAATTTATGAAATTGTATCCAATGATTTATAAAATAAAGCCTTTAGTAATATATGTTTAATTATAATGCCAAAAGAAAAGATAAACTAAAAAGGTTTAACATGGAAATGATTTTAAACGAAAATGATATTGTAGTAGGAGCTTCATTTGAAAATGGAACAATCCAAGACTACGTAGATGAATCAAAAACATATGGATTAATAAGAATCGAAGACTCAACTGCAAATTGGTTTTTATTTAACAAAGAAGAAAGTGATAAAGACTTACAAGAGTTATATGCAAAAATCTTAAAAGAAGAACATTTTATTCAAGATGACTTTGGAGAAGAGATTGTGATTTTTAATAAAACTGGTGATAGTTCATTTGATGATTTTATTAAAAAAATCGATGCTTACTTAAATGATGAGATGGGAAGTATTTTTTAATCCTTACTCATCAATAAAAACTTCTCTATATATTTCATCAAAGTTTTGAATACTAGAGGGGTTAAACTCTTCCTCTTTTTGCTTACTCCAATATAAATATCTATTTCTTAACTTATTTGTACTAGTTTCAAATTTCAGATAATAAGCTTTTGCTAAAATCTCATTTGTGTAAGTATCTATAAATGAGTATTGATACTCCCTATAAAAATCAAAAAAAGTATTTTTATGCTCTTTTAACGTAACAGTAAACCTAGGTTTTTGTTTAATATCACTTAAAAAACTATTGTCATATTTATATGCATTTAAAAATATTCTTTCTTGATTATAAAAGTACTTATTAAACTTATATCTGTATGTTGAAATATCAATAAATTTTGAAATATAGTTTTCATGAATCTTTGAAATCTCATCTTTTTTTGAGCTTGATAAACTAGAAGAATAAGACAAAGGATATTGATAGATTTTTATTGTAGATAAACTATCAATTTTTCCATCTTCATTTCTTTGGGCCTTTGATATAACTCCCGAATGAAAGCTAGTATTTGTATAGAATATTTTTATAGCTTGTTTTAATAAAAAATCACTATATACAAAACTTACAAGAGTAAGCCATGTAATAAAAAATACACTTTTACTTCTAAATACTTTAAAAAATAAAAAGCTTACAAAAAAACAAAATGATAAAAAAGAGAGGTTTGCAGGAATAAATAAAAACCCCTCTGGAATACTTAATTCAAATGCTGGCATATATATTCTATTTTAAAAGATAAGGTAAATCTCTTTTTAAACTCTCTAAAAGTTCTTCATTTAAAAAGAACTTAGAGTACACTTTTTCTTCATTTTTAGCACAATATGCACAAATATACCTATTTCTTTTTAGAATTTCTATAGATTCTTCTAAATAAGTCTGAATATTTTCACTTTTAATATAGTAATCATACATCACAGATAAACTATTATCAATTTCACTATCTTTAATAAATACAACTGCATCTTCCATAAACTCTATTACATTTTCACTATTAGATTTAATATTCAAAAATGCTTCTTTTACATCATCAAATCTCATATCAAATTTTGCACCAACTAATAATAATTCTTTTAAATTTGCTAAATCATTTTTCTGAAAATAGTATTGTAATAATAAATTTAAATAATGTTCTCTAATATCAGACGAATAAGATTCAATATATTCAAAAACTTCATCTGCACTATTAATTTTTTTACTTTTAATTAACTCATCATGGATAATACCAATTTCAGCAATTATTTCATGTAATCTATCACTCATTTTATACCTTTATATTTGCAATTATTATATCAAAAACTTTATTTGATATTTACGATATTTTCTCTAAATAATCTTCAATTATTTTTTTATGATCAAAGACTAATTTTTCAAAAGGTAAAGCATCTAAAGAGTAAACAAAAACTTCTTTTGCATCATCACAAGCCTTTGGTTCTCCATATGCTTTACAAACATATACCACAGATACAGTATGAAATCTTGGATCTCTAGAAGGGTCTGAATAAACACCATGTAAAGACTCAATTTCAACATCTAAAGATGTTTCTTCTTTCATCTCTCTAACAAGTGCATTTTCAACACTCTCCCCTATATCAACAAAGCCACCAGGAAGTGCATATCCAAAAGGTTTGTTTACTCTTTCTATAAAAACTAAACCTTTAAAATTCTCATCTTTATCATAAAGCTTTATAATTCCATCTGTACTTACATGTGGTGTTTTTATCATTTAAATTCCTATATTATTTTAGTTTATTGGTAAAGTTATTAAAAACTCTGCACCAGCATATTCTATATCTTTATATTCAAAATCAATATTATTAGCTTCAATAATTCCATTCATTCCATTTACTATTAGATTATAAGTCATATGTAGACCTAAACCAGTACCTTTAGATTGATGTTTTGTAGTAAAATAAGGCTCAAATACTTTAGGTAACGCCTCTGTTGGAATTCCCCCTGCATTATCTTTAAAAGAAATAAGTAAATTATCATCTTTTACTTTTACACTTATAATTATTAATCTTTTTCCTATTTTATCTTCAAGCACATCAACTGAATTATTAAAGATATTAATATAGCACTGAATTAATTCATTTGCATAAGAATTAAGGTTAATATCTTCTATATCTAAAACAATATCAATATCTAAATTTTTAATTGTTCCATCTACTAAACTTAAAAAGCTATTTATATTATCTTTTATATATAGTTCTACTTTTTCTCTATCACCTTTTATAAAATTTCTAAAGTCATCTATTGTTCGTGATAAATATTGAGCATTTGTATCTATAGCATTACAAGTTTTATAGAAAAGTTCATCATTTAAAAGATTTTGATCTTTTTGTACTTTAAGCCCAGTTGCACCTGTAGATATTACAGATAAAGGCTGTCTCCACTGATGAGCTATATTTCCAATCATTTCACCCATAGCAGCTAATTTAGCTTGCTCAGAGATAATCTCTTGATCTTGTTGCATTCGTTTTTGAGATTGATCTCTCTCCATTACAATACTTGCTAACCTAGCAGCAGATGTAAGATCCTTTGCTTCTTCTTCATTTGGTAGACAAGGATGATTATAATACATTCCAAATGCCCCTAATACTTTCCCATTAGAATCAATTATTGGCTCTGACCAACATGATCGCATTCCATGAGGAGTTGCAACATCTTTAATATCTTTCCATTTATAATCAGTTTCAATATTTTCTACTAATACTCTTCTTCCTGTATAAGTAGAAGTACCACATGAACCCACATCAGGTCCATAATGCAAGCCATGCACAGCCTCACAATACTCTGTTGGCATACTTGGAGCGCCACCATGTAATAATCTACCATTTTCTAATTCTAATAAAGAACATCTCATTCCCGGATGTCTTGCTTCATACATTAAAGCTATATCATCATAAACTTCAGAAGCTGATTTTCCTATAGCTATTTTCTCTAAAATTTTGTTAGTTTTAATTACAAAATCTTCAGTACGTTTTCTCTCTGTAATATCAATATGAGTACCAACAAAACGTATAGCACTTCCATCATTTTTAGATCTAACTAAAAAAGCACGAGATAAGACAATAATTTCAGAACCATCTTTATGGTTCATTTTCATCTCTAACTCAAAGCCCTCTTTATTATTATCAATACAATCTTTTACTTTTTCTAAAGCAAGTTTTTTATCTTCACTTTTAACAAGTTTTTCCCATGTTGAAAGATGATTTTCAAGTTCATTATCTTCAAACCCAAGCATACTTTTCCAACGAGGAGAGTAATAGACTTCATTTGTTATTAAGTTCCAATCCCAAAGACCATCATTTGCCCCTTGCATTGCTAAAGAAAAACGCTCTTCACTTTGTCTAAGCTTTTCCTCTATTAAAGAGTTATTATTTTGATTTAAATTTTTTAAGGATTTCATGTCTTTACCTAATATATGTTTATATCTATAGATACAATTTTAACACTATAAATTATAAAGTAAATTTAAAAAATGATTTTAGATTCAATTTAGTGACATGAGAGGAGAAAGAATAAGCTTTTAGTTACAAAGTACTAAAAGCTTATTATGATGTTTTAATATTTTAGTAGTGGTTTAATATTTTTGTATTTTCACCATTGAAAGTTACAATTTTATCTAATCTAATTCTAGTTCCATCTTCAACATCCATATACTCTGAACCATTAATATTCATAAATTTTGTTATTTTTGACTTTATACTTAATTCATCATTTTTATTTACATAAGTAAATTCACACTCTTGGTTTTTCTTTGCTGCTGTTTCAAATTCATTATATAATTCATTTGAGATTCTAATATAGTTATTCATTTATTTGCCTTTCAAATAATTTGTATTGCTTATTCTCTTAATTATTACAATTCTAATTTATCAATAATTTTAAAGAACGTCTCAATTTCTTCTTCACTTAGTTTTGAGTTTAAAGATTCTCTATAAGAAGTTACTTCATCAATAGTACCTTCTAATATAGCTTCACCTTTTTTAGTTAACTCAACCTTATTACATCGTTTATCACCTGATATTTCAGACTTCGTAATAAAACCTTTCTTTTCTAAAGAGTTTAAAGAACGACTTATTGTTGTTTTGTCTTTTCCTAAAAGGTTTGCTATTGTAGTTTGATTAACATTTGGTTCAAACTTAATAATCTCCAAAGTTGCTCTTTGCTCTATGGCAATATCATAAGGACTTAATTTTTTATTTAGAGTTTTATTTACACTATTTGCACCACGAATAAATCTATAGGCAATAGAGTTTTTTAGAGCGGAATTCATATGAGTCCTTTTAGTTGCATATACAATTATTGCATATGCAACCTTTTATTTATATTAAGTGAATATTATTATTTAATTAAATATAGATGTCAAAGTAGCTTTATTTTGCCACGACTTAGAGTTAAAATACCCTTTTCCTCAAAGCCTTTTAAAATTCTACTTATGATTTCTCTTGAAGTTCCTAAGTGAGAAGCTAATGCATCATGAGTTATTGTAATTGTTTTTAGATTTTGTAATTCAAGCCACTCAAGCAATCTTTCATCTATATTTTTAAATCTTAAGTCTTCTATTAAATTAGCCATACTATCTAATCTACTTGCAAATAATTCAAGTACGTAATATCTAAAAGATTCTTCTTTAAAAAATATTTCTTTTATAACCTTTGAATCAATATAGTAGCCCTCTACTTCATCTTCTGTAATAGCTGAGCCAATTGCTAGAATATCACTTAATCCACCACTTAGATTAACATTACATTGCTCAAATGGTTGTAAATAATAAAGAGTTATCTCTTTTCCAGATTCATGTTGTCTATATACACGAACAGTTCCTTTTGTCAGAAAAAGTATATCTTGACAAATATCTCCTTGATGAAAAAGTTGAGTATTTTTAGGTATTGTAGTTTTTCTTGCAGATGATAATAACAAGTTTTGTGATTCTTTTGATAGTTTATTAAAAAATTTATAATTGTGAATAGTTAATCCTTAAGAATAAAGAACTAGCTACTTTATAAAGTAGTTAGTTCTTTTAATTTAAAGTACATTATAACGAACTTATAGGTTTGTTTTTAATTTCTTCCCATTTAATGTCAGCATTTTTAATATTTCCTGGTACATCTTGAAGCCATAAACCTTTTACTTTATTATTAAGATTTACGTAAAGTTTTCCATCAACAATTTCCCAAACAAGTGGATCACCATGGAACTTTTTACCAGCAGTTACACCAAATGCACACCAACCACCATATGCAGGAGCATATTTTTCTGGATTTTGATCAAATGTATTTTTATTCTCTTTTGTAATAAAAAGATAAACCTCACCATTGTATTGTGACACATGACTACCATTACCCATTACTGGTCTTCCAATTGTGTGATAACTTACCGCATCATATCCTCTTAATACAGGTGTTGAATATGTTTCACTTGCAAATGCTACTGATGATATAAACATTATAAATACTGCTATTGCTGCTTTAATATTTTTCATTTTTTAATCCTTATTATTTTGTTTTAAAGTAATAGAACTATAACAAAATAAAAAATCTGTGTATGTGAGGGATGTTACATAAGAGAAGAATATTATTAGAATTTTTAAAAGTTTTACAAAAAATTAGGCAAAAAAAAAGCTTCTAACTAAAAGAACCAAAGTTCAAATAGTTAAAAGCTTTTAGTGGAGCTGGTGAAGGGACTTGAACCCCCGACCTGCTGATTACAAATCAGCTGCTCT
>Ga0193952_1000220_pt1 | contig 24796 bp, 23 predicted proteins | sample BB_3_MG_FD_140368 | JGI IMG/M metagenome (GOLD analysis project Ga0193952, IMG submission 140368) | Microbial mat bacterial communities from the Broadkill River, Lewes, Delaware, United States - BB_3_MG | ecosystem: Environmental > Aquatic > Freshwater > River > Microbial mats | place: USA... | reverse complement strand
TACTCGCATTGGAATTATCCCAATTGGTTATGCCGATGGTTTTAGTCGAAAATTGAGCAACGGAGTAGGAAAGCTGCTGGTAAACGGTACATTGTGTCCTGTTGTTGGCAATGTTTGCATGGACATGAGCATGATCGATTTGACTAATGTTACAGCAGCCGAAGGCGATGCCGTTGTTATTTTTGGCAACGAATATCCGGTTAGCGAGCTGGCACAGCAACTCGATACCATTCCCTACGAAATTCTTACCACCGTATCGCGCCGTGTAAAGCGTGTTTATTTGCAGGAATAATTAATTCTGCTATTTCCAGCATTCACAAAAAATGGTTGGTTCAAATAAATATTTTCTTGCCGTGATATCCTCAAAATATGTTTTTATTAGAAGCAAATTGATTCCCTTTACTTTAATTAAGTATAATATAGAACTAATATCATTTGTATGTTAATAAATCATATCTTAATTTTCTACTGGATAAAAATGTAATTTTAAAATTTATGAAATTAATATTTAAAAATTTTCTCATTCTATTCTGTGTATTTAGTTTGGGTATGTTTATTGGTGAATGGTTGTTAGACTATATACTTTCGTCAGCTAGAGAAAGTATTAGAAAGGAGATTATAGATGCTATTGTTATAGGTGGTTTTGTTTCTGTATTTTTGATATTTACCAACAAATCATTGCGAGAAGAAAAGAAGTAATTTGAATGAATAAAAAAAGAGACACTGCAAGCAATGTCTCTCTCTTCAATATTGTTCTTAAAAGTTATCCTAATTTACTAATTCGATCAAGGCGAACCTTGTCTAGTATTTTAATTTTTCTTCCATCAATCGCAATTACACCTTCACTTGCAAAAGTAGATAATGTTCGAATTGCGTTCGAAGTTGTCATATTCGATAGGTTTGCAATATCTTCTCTCGACAGGTAAACCTTAATGGTTGCCTCGTCATCTTCAAATCCATAAGTATCGCGAAGGAATAGTAAGGATTCAGCCAAACGACCACGAATGTGCTTCTGCGTAAGCGTAATGGTTCTGTTGTTCGAGAAGCCTAGCTCTGTAGAAAGAGATCGAATGATACAAAGTGCCAATTCAGGATTCGAACGAAGCAACTTAAGAATCAAATCGTAACTTACAGTACAGGTGATCGAATCTTCGATAGCTACTGCCGAGGCGATATTATTTTCTTCGGCAAATAGAGCACGATATCCAATAAATCCAATTGGCTTTGCCATACGAACAATCTGCTCTCGTCCGCCAACACCTTCTTTAAAAATCTTAACTTTTCCTTCTGACAAACAAATTAGACCAATTGGCCTTTCCCCTTCTTTGTAAATGTATTCTCCCTTCTTAAAAAAAGAACAAGTCATATTCGACTTTAATTCTTCCTTCTCTACAGGAGTAAGAACATTAAAAACAGAGTTTGGATTGTTTATCACTTCTCCACAAATAGTCTCCCTTGACTTTCTTTCATTCTCAATCATACCTAAAGCGGAATATGGTTTAAAAAATATACTTGCATGTTTTAAAACAGTTCAAAAGTATATAAATGATATTAAACGAGAAAATGAATAGAGAAAAAATTCATTATTTCGTCAATGTTCGACAACATGCTATTTTGTAGGTGTTTATACCCAACACCTAGTGTTTTGCTACCAATGGAATTTTACGACCGAAGCCGAAAGCCTTAGATGAAACGCGCAATATAGGCGGAGTCTGGAATCTTTTGTACTCATTCATGTTTACCAAACGAATTGCTTTATTTACCGTTTCTTTCTCGAAACCTTCTGCAATAATTTCTTCAGAAGACATATTTTTTTCTATATATCGGTACAAAATACCATCTAAAATGTCATAATCGGGTAATGAATCAGAATCTTTCTGATCTGGACGCAACTCAGCTGATGGTGGTTTCACGATGGTATTTTCTGGAATCACTTCGGCATCCTTGTTCATAAACCAAGCCATTTTAAAGACATCTGTTTTGTAAACATCGCCCAATACCGATAAGCCACCATTCATATCTCCATAAAGAGTTCCGTATCCAACGGCAGCTTCACTCTTGTTTGATGTATTTAAAAGAATGTGTCCGAACTTATTCGATAAGCCCATCATTAAAGTTCCACGAACTCGTGCTTGTATGTTTTCTTCAGCTACGTTAAAAGGCAAATCGCCAAATATCGGAGCCAATGATTTTTGAAATTCATTAAAGATATCCTGAATTGCTACTATTTCGTACTGAATACCCAGATTCTCGGCTAAAGCAACCGCATCATTTACCGAATGATCCGATGAAAATTCAGATGGCAATAATAAAACTCTTACATTTTCTTTTCCCAACGCTCGTTCAGCTAAAACAACAGTTACAGCGGAATCAATTCCTCCCGATAAACCCAAGGTTGCTTGCTTGAAACCCATTTTACCGAAGTAATCTTTTAGTCCAAGAACCAAAGCATCATGAATTTTTTCGATATAATCAACCTCTTCACTCTCTATTTTGGTGTTTTCAATTTCATTCAAATCAACAACCTGATAATCTTCTTCAAAATATTTTAAGCGACAAGCCACTTCTCCTTTCGAATTCAAAGCCATTGAATCTCCATCGAAAATCAATTCGGTATGAGCACCAATTTGATTCACGTAGAAAACTGGTAATTGGTACTTTTGAGTACACGACTTCAAAATATTGGTTCTGTGATCCTGCTGATTGTATGAAAAAGGTGAGGCTGCAATATTAACTACAAAATCAGGATTCAACTTGCTCAACTCCTCCATTGGAGAAATGTTGTACAATTCCGATTTCGAAAAATTATTATCTACAGGCTGTTTCTCCCATAAATCTTCACAAACTGTTAAGGCAATCTTCTTTCCTTTAAACTCAACCAATGAGAATTCGGTGTTGGGTTCAAAATATCTGTATTCATCGAAAATATCGTAATTGGGAAGCAAGGTTTTGTTGTGTATGCTTTCCACTTTACCATTAGAGATAAAATAAGCCGAATTGTATAAATTTTTCCCCTTTGCATGTGGATTGATTGAAGGTCCGCCAACCACTGCGGCTATATCTATACAAGAATCAGCAACTTTTTGCAATGCAGATTGTGCACGTTCGATAAAGTCTTTTCTTTCCAATAAATCTTTTGGAGGATACCCACAAATGGCTAGTTCAGAAAAAACAACAAGATCTACTTTCTCGTTTCGCGATTTTTCTATTGTTGAAATAATCTTCTCAGTATTGCTTTCGAAATTGCCAATATGGTAATTCAATTGGGCTAATGCTATTTTCATCTTCTATTGTATTGTCTCGAATAATCTAAATTGAAGCCTTTTCGGCGATAGGCAAATTTAGTTATAAAAAGGAAATGAATTGTGCCTGAAGCGAAAAAGCTGGCATTATAAGTACAGAAAATGTTTTCTAAGAATTATGCTTTGTTTATTTTTGAGTTTCACGAGTTAAAACTGCAATTAAAATAAAAGTTGATGACATTTTTGAAGAAAAGCATTAGGATTCAAATTCTAGTTTTGTGTGTAATCACACCATTCTCTTGCAATACAAATAATAATCGTCCAGATGTTTCGGATATTGAACTTGAGGTGAAAATCAATCGTTTCGATAAAGATCTTTTTGCCTTAAAAGAGGATCCTAATCTTGAAAAATTTATAGTGAAGTATGGTGAATATCTTTCCATGTATAGTAACAAAGTAATTGGCTTGGGAAATACGGATATTCCTAACTATATGGAATATTTGAATAAATTCTTGTTTGATACCACCATGACGCAAGTTAGTGCAACGGTTCTTGAAGTTTTCCCTACTCTCGAAAAAGAAGAAACGGAACTGACGGAAGCTTTTAAATATTTAAAATATTATTTTCCTGATCACCGATTGCCTAAATTTTATGCCCAAGTTTCTGGGTTCAATCAATCTATTGTGGTAGCAAAGGATATTGTTGGCATTAGTTTGGATAAATATTTGGGTGAAGAATGTGAATACTATTCTCTTTTAAGAACACCAATGTATGCCAGGAAAAATATGATTCCCAAACGAGTGGCTCAGGATGTGATTTTGGCTTATGGATTAACCGAGTTTCCTTTCCTGCCAAAAAAGGATGACTTGATTAGTAATATGATATATCAAGGAAAAATAAGATACTTTCTTCAACAAGTTATGCCGGATAAATCTGAAGCGGATATCATGAAATATTCAAAAGAAGATTTGGCTTGGTGTCAGGAGAGTGAAGATTTGATTTGGGGATATATTATAGAGCAAAAACATTTGTTCAATACACAGCATAGAACTATTATCAAGTACATAAATGATGGACCAAATACATCAGGAATGCCTCAGGAATCTCCTTCGAGAACTGGAATTTGGATAGGTTTACAAATTGTAAAGGAATTCATGAAAAAGAATAAGGATTATACCTTAGAGAAGTTGATGAAAGAAAATGATTATGGTATGATCTTAAGAAAATCATCTTTTCAGCCAGAATAATATTTACTTATAATGAAAATTGCCACAATACAATTTGCTCCAGTTTTTGGAAATTTAAGTTTTACTATCGAAAAATTAAAACCTCTTTTGAAAAAATCGGAAGAGGCGGATATTGTGGTATTACCAGAATTGGCAAATTCCGGTTATAATTTTGGATCTCTTGAAGAGGCAAAGAGTTTGTCTGAAAATACGAATAATAGTGTATTTGTTGAATTTTTGAGAGCGCAATGTGAATTATATCAATTTAAAATCGCTACTGGATTTTCTGAATTAGAAGGAAATCAATTGTACAATTCGTCATTGTTAATCGATAAAAAGGGAGTAATAGGAAAATACAGAAAACTTCATTTATTTATGAATGAAAAGAAGTTTTTTAATCCTGGAAATCTTGCTCTGCCAATTTTTGAAGTGGATAATGTAAAAATTGGAATGTTGATTTGCTTCGATTGGATGTTTCCGGAAGTATGGCGAAAGTTGGCTTTGAAAGGGGCGGATATCATTTTACATCCATCTAATCTGGTATTGCCATATGCACAATCGGTGATTCCTTCTTATGCATTAGTAAATAGAACTTACATTGTTACATCAAATAGAATAGGAACAGAAAAGGAACTAACATTTACCGGTCAATCTATAATTGCCAATCCTAAAGGGGAAGTTTTAGCAAGAGCAGGCAAGGGTGAGGAAATAATTATGCTTGACATCGATCCTGAATTGTCAAGAAATAAAATGATTACGCCACTTAATGATGCCTTTAAAGACAGACGAACAGACATATATGAATAGACCTATGAATACATCAAATATTAATATTGACGAAGAGAAAAGAAAAATTCGTAAAGAAATAAGATTGTTGAAGCAAGGATATTCCGATCAACAGAAAATGGATTTATCTGAACCTATTTTGAAGAAATTGGAAGAGATGCCTGAGTTTGTTGAGGCTCGTACTGTTATGCTGTATTGGTCGATGAAGGATGAGGTGTTTTCACATGAATTTGTATGTAAATGGGCGAATCAGAAAAGAGTAATTCTTCCATGTGTTAAAGGTTCTACTTTAGATCTAAAGGTTTTTGAGGGAAAAGAATCGTTGGTTGAAGGTGAGAATTATGGTATTCCGGAACCCGATGGTCCCATTTTTATGGCTGAGGATGAAATTGATTTAATTTTGATTCCAGGTGTTGCCTTTGATAAGGAAAACAATAGGATGGGGAGAGGAAAAGCTTATTACGATCGATTATTACTTTCTTTAAGCGCCTTTAAAGTTGGCATTTGTTTCGATTTTCAGGTGTTAGATAAAGTGCCAGTTGATGAGCATGATATAAAAATGAACAAAATAATATATTGATTTTCTGACTGTCTAAGTAAAATTATCAATATGTAATTAATGTAAGTGTGTGGCTAGATGGCTTCGCACTTTATTTTTGCATTTTTATTTAAAATACAAGATAGTTACTGAGGAGCTCATTTAAAGTGCACTTCTTGCTCAATACAATAGGATTATCGATATGTTTTAAGAGTGTGAATCTTCTTTTTAGAATCTATTATTTCATACAACACTCTTCTTCTATTTCCATTAACGATATGAAAAAACTGCCTAAATGATATGTAATTATCATTAAAATACCAATTGGTATGATAAAGGTTTTTGAGTTTTATATTCACTAGACTAATCCTAAATATAATAGTATTTTAGTTCTTGTTTAATTTTATTTAACTAATTGTAGTGTGGTAATGAGGGGTTTGAAGATTCGTAAATAAAAATCTATTTTCTATCAATCTAATTTTAAGTTTAATGTAAAAAGAGTTTTCAGTTAATATGATCTATTTAATTTTACAATTGACAAACAAACTGAAAATAAATACATAATAAAAAGCGGGGAAACCTGACTATTCATTTTAAACTTAAAATCATAACCATGAAAAAATTATTATTTACCGCAATGGCAAGTTTATGCTTTAGTGGAATGCTAGTAGCACAAATCAATAAATCAGATGTAAATCAAAAAGGAAAAAACCACACTGCCAAAGTTAATCAAGTTGGCATGTTAAATTTCAATGATAATAACCAAAAAGGAAATGGAAACGAATTAGACGTAAAACAAAACGGTTTTGGTAATATCTCTATTTCAAATCAAAGAGGAAAATCAAATGATTATACATTAGTTCAGAATCGTACTTCAAATATTTCTTTACTAGCTCAAAGAGGTAAAGAACATTCAGCTTATGTGAATCAATTTGGATTGTTGAATATTTCATTGGTTAATCAAATTGGAGGAGCCGAAAATTCAGCAACTGTTCTTCAAACGGGTATGCTTAATATGTCTAAGGTAGATCAACTGCACGCGACTAATGAGTCTGCTTTCGTATTGCAATTTGGTGGATTAAATCAGTCATACATTACTCAAGAAGGACGTGAAGATAGAGCTATTGTAAGTCAATTTGGTGAATCTAACTTGTCTAATATCAAGCAATACATCACTACAAATGATTATGCACTTGTATCTCAGATTGGTGCATCGAATGATGCAATGATTGATCAGAAATTAGGTGGTGATAACAATGCTGAAGTTTTCCAAAATGGAGATGAAAATGATGCTGATGTATATCAGTGGTATGGTACTGACAATGATTTATTGATTAAGCAAAGTGGTAACAATAATTATGCTTACGGTTCTCAAAGTACAACTGAAAATAATGAGATTTTAATTAAGCAAAATGGGGATAACAATTATGCTTCAGCTTCACAATATTATGGATCTTATAATTATAGTGAGACTCAGCAATTAGGTAACTCTAATTATGCTTCAACTAAGCAATATTTCGGAAATGATAATGTAACTCAAGTTTTACAAATTGGTGATAACAATGATGCAAATGTATTCCAGGAAAGAGGTGAATTAAATTATGCTGGAGTATTGCAAGTAGGTGAAAATCACGACGCAAAAATTAATCAGGAAGATGGATTCTACAATACTGCTATTGCTAAGCAATATGGAAATGGACAAGTTGCTGAAATTAAGCAAATAGGTGGTGAATTCAATAGAGCTTTTGTTGAGCAATACAATGCTTCAAATGAAGCTTATATTTATCAGGAAGATAACAAGTATACTACTGCTTATATCGGACAAGATGGTGTTGATAATGTAGCGGAAATTGCGCAAGTTGAAAACTATGGTAGCACAGCTGAAATTGTACAGATTGGAACTGATAATTTAGCACTTGTTGAGCAAGTTTATACTGCTTATTCTTATGCAGGAATAGGACAAGAAGGTGTAGGTAACGAAGCGGGAATTGGACAATATTTCGTTGCAAATAGTTCAGCTTTAATTCTTCAGGAAGGTGATGACAATTCAGCTCTTTCTATTCAGGCATTTGGCGAAGGAAATATCGCTAAAACAGTTCAGTTGGGTGAAGATAATTCTTCATATACTCTACAAGTTGGTAGTTACAATGATGTAAATGTTTACCAGTCAGGTCTTGGACATGAGTCTGTAGTGGAACAATTTGGTAACGGAAATACAGCGATTGTTTCTCAATCGAATGGTATGGTAACTCCGTAATTTAATTAGGTTTTGAATTAATAATAAAATCCAGTAAGGTTTATTCCTGCTGGATTTTTTTTAGTTTACCCCAATAAAAAAGCCAGTGATCTGATCACTGGCTTTTTAATATCGGTTAGTTGCGATTATTCAGCGTGAATAGCTTCTACCGGGCAAGCGTCAACACAAGTACCACAATCAGTACAAAGATCTGCGTCGATTACATAGCGCTCATCACCCATAGAGATAGCTTCAACAGGACATTCTCCTTCACAAGAACCGCAAGAAATACAGTCGTCGTTAATAACGTAAGCCATTTTATTTTAATTTTAGTGTTAATACTTGTACAAATGTAATATCATATTTTTAATGGTGAAACAAATTTCGTAGTAAATACTCTATTTTGAAACAGATTAAATAATAAACAATAACAATACTTAGCAATAAGATGGGTTATAAATTGCAGAAATAAAGAGAATTGACTCTTTTATTTGTAATCTGAAGATGCCAAATTGTGTTACTTCTTTAGAAATGAGATAGCCAGCCATGCCATTACACTCATTGATGTTTCCAAAGCATTTTCATTTGCTTCGAAATTAGATGTGTGTAGTGATCCATCTATATCAGATTTTACTCCGAAACGATAAAATGTAACAGGATACTTTTGAGAATAGAACCCAAAATCTTCAGTAGTCATTCTAATATCCATGTTTGTTACACGTTTTGCTCCAATTAAATCAATGGCATTTTGTTTGGCTTCATCAGTCAATTTATCATCGTTTACCAAAAATGGGTAACCGTGTTTGATATCAACATCACATTCTGCACCCATTCCTTTAGCTGTTGATTGTGCAATATCTGTAATCAATTGCTTTGCTTTAGCTCTCCATTCTTCGTTCATGGTTCTGAAGGTTCCGGCAATTTTAACTTCATCAGGAATGATATTGGTCGCTCCTTTGGCTTCAATTTTTCCAAATGACAATACCGTTGGGATACGAGCATCGCAATGTCTGCTTACGATTTGTTGAAGTGCAACTATAATATGCGAAGCGATAAGAACATTATCCGTGCATCGGTGTGGCATGGCGGCATGACCTCCTTTTCCTTTAACTGTAAGATAAATTTCATCACCCGATGCCATATACATTCCCGAACGGAATCCTACCGTTCCTGTTGGCATATCTGGTAAAACATGTTGACCTAAGATCCATTCTGGTTCGGGTGTAAGAGCTCCTTCCTCCATCATTAATCTGGCTCCGCCTGGTAACAATTCTTCACCGGGTTGGAATAGGAGTAGTATTGTGCCTTCCCAATTGGCTTTAAATTCATTTAATATTTTAGCGGTACCCAATAAACTTGCCATGTGCATATCATGACCACAAGCATGCATTACTCCATCATTGATGGAACAGTGTTTGTTGTTTGGATTTTCTTTTATTGGCAATGCATCCATATCTGCACGTAATGCAATTACTTTTTTATTTGGATTTTTACCTTTTATTTTACCAACAATACCTGTTTTTACAAAGCCATTTGTATAGGAAATACCAAAATCGTCAAGTTTAGATTGGATAAATTTAGAAGTTTCAAATTCTTGAAACGATAGTTCAGGATTTTTGTGTAAATGAGTCCGTATTTCGGTTATTTCTGAAACTATAGTTTTTGCATATTTACTTAAGGCACTTTTCAATTCAATCATACTTGCTTAAAGATGTGGTTTATTTAATATCAAATATCTTTTTAAGTTGGTTATTACAAATCTAAGAATTGTTTGGAGATTTTATGGATATTATTTTTTGACATTATTGGTTTAATTATTGTACGAATGTGGATAATAACTTCACAGAACTGTATTGGAAAGCATTAACAAGTATTTAACGATAGTACGAGATTATTTTCGGTAAAAATGCTTAGTTTTGTATGGTTTGTAATTTTTTGGGAGAAAAATTAAACTCTTTTGTTACTTTACCGTAATAATCAAAAACTGATTTTAAAATATTAGATAGTTATGAGTAAAAAAATGATTTTTTTGTTGGTGGCTTTTATTTGTGGAAACGCTTTATTCGCGAATGCACAAAATACTAAACCAGTAATGAAATTCGATTCAAAGGATCATGATTTTGGAACTTTTAAGGAAGAGGATGGAAAGATTGTTCATTCATTTGAATTTGTAAATACTGGTAAGCAGCCAATAATCATTAATCAGGTTCGTTCATCATGTGGATGTACTTCCCCTGATTGGTCTAAACAACCGGTGGCACCTGGAAAAAAAGGTTTTATCAAGGCTACATTTGATCCTAAAAATCGTCCGGGACCATTTAATAAATCTGTAACTGTAACAGCAAATACAAATCCGGCAATTACTATTTTGAGAATTAGAGGAAAGGTGATTGAACGTGAAAAGACAATTGCAGACTTGTATCCTAGGAATTTATCTGGTTTAAGAATGAGGAACAATCATTTAATGTTCACTAAAGTTAAAAATACAGAAGTTAAAGAAGCAAGTGTTGAAGTTGTTAATGATAGTGACGGACCAATCAATATTGCTTTCAAGAGAATGCCAGCTCATCTTAAAATTAAAATGGTTCCTGAAACTTTGCAGCCAAAACAGAAAGGTAAAATTGTTGCCTTTTACGATGCATCTAAAAAGAACGATTGGGGATTTGTAGTAGATTATTTGGATATGTTAGTGAATCAACAGCATAAACCAGGACAAAGGTTAACTGTAAGTGCTAATATCACGGAGGATTTTGCACGACTGTCAGATGCAGAAAAAGCTAAAGCTCCTCAAGTAGAATTTGTTCAGAATGTTTTTGATTTTGGAGAATTGACTCAAGGAGAAAAAGCTGAATATGTTTTTACTATGAGAAATAAAGGTCAATCTGATTTAATTATCAGAAAGACAAAAGCATCATGCGGATGTACGGCTATTGCTCCTCAAGCTAAAATTGTAAAATCAGGTGAAGAGACTGAAATCAAAGTTGTTTTCAACTCAAGAGGTAAGCGTGGTAGACAAAATAAGCTGATTACAGTAATTACAAACGATCCTATTCACTCAGAAATTAAATTGAGAGTTCGTGGTAACGTGGTTATGCCTACTTTGAATTAAAAAACGAATTATTTATCGATAATAAAAAGCTCTCTTATTAGGAGAGCTTTTTTTGTAGATTAGAATATTGTTGTTCACAAACATATATACTTTTCAAGATGTTTAGCTAACCTTACTTTCTAAATTTATAACTTCGCATTCAGAACTTATTTGAAAAATTGAGTCATGTCAGATAATAAAAAGAAAAATAACGGTCATATAGAAAATAATCCTTCCTATAAAGGATTAAAGGTAAATTCAGGAATTAGCCAACCACCATCAATTAATCCTAGAATTACGGAGCGTTTGAAAAAGAATAAGAGACGTAAGTATTCGATAGAGGATTATGTGAAGGGTATTTTGGCTGGAGATAGAGGTATCTTGAGTCAGGCAATTACATTAATCGAAAGTTCGAAATACGAGCATCAGAAAATAGCACAGGAAATTATTGAGCGTTGCCTTCCATATTCAGGTAAATCAGTAAGAATTGGAATAACCGGTGTTCCTGGTGCAGGTAAAAGTACTTTTATAGAAGCTTTTGGAAAGCATGTTACTGGTCAGGGAAATAAACTTGCGGTACTTGCTATCGATCCAAGTAGTGAGCGAAGTAAGGGAAGTATTTTGGGAGATAAAACAAGAATGGAGGAATTATCGGTTGATGCAAATGCATATATTCGACCTTCTCCTTCAGCAGGATCGCTTGGTGGTGTTGCTCGAAAAACTAGAGAAAGTTTAATTCTTTGTGAAGCTGCAGGATTCGATACCATTTTAATTGAAACAGTTGGTGTAGGTCAATCTGAAACTGCAGTGCATTCTATGGTGGATTTTTTCTTGCTAATTAAGATTGCAGGTGCAGGAGATGAATTGCAGGGAATAAAACGCGGTATTATGGAAATGGCTGATGCGATTTCGATTAATAAGGCAGATGGAAATAATGTACACAAAGCTCAGTTGGCTCGTGTTCAATTCGAGAATGCTTTGCACTTGTTTCCACAATCGCCATCAGGTTGGACACCTAAGGTTTTAACTTGTTCTTCATTAGAGAAAACAGGAATTGATACCATTTGGGATAATATTTTAGAGTATTGCAGCCATACACAGCAAAATGGTTACTTTGAGCAGAGAAGAAGCGAACAAGCCAAATATTGGATGTATGAAACCATTAATGAGCAATTGAAAGATGGTTTTTATCAGCAACATTTGGTAAAAGAACAGATTCCAGAGTTTGAAGAAAAAGTTTTAAATGATGAAATGAGTTCATTTGTTGCAGCTTATAAATTATTAGATGCTTATTTTGGCGAAATTAAGAACAAGGAGTAAATCATAAGCTTCATCGAAAAATTTTCGTTCACAGTTTATTATTTAGTAGATTTAGCAATTAATCAATCAAAATACACATAAAATACTGTACTCATGAGAAAATTATTAATCGCAGTTGCTGCGATGGGCTTGTTTTTTGCTTCATGTACTTCTGGAGATCAATTTAAGCTAAACGGAAAAGTGGAAGGTCAATTTGAAGGTAAAGTTTATCTTTCAAAAGTAGCTGATAATAAATTGGTAAAAATAGATTCTACTGTTTTAACTGAAGGTGGTTTTGAATTTATTGGATCTGTTGACGCTCCAGAGTTATACTTTATTCAACTAGAAGGACAAAGAGCTGCTATCAAATTTTTTGTAGAAAATTCGGATATTAGTATTGCTGCTGACATTGAGAAACTTCAGGAAGCTGTAGTTACAGGTTCTGCGAATAATGATGTTTTTGTAGCTTATAATGATACTCAAAAAGTATTTCAAGAGAAAAATGAGACACTTTATAAAGATTATCAAGCTGCAGCAAAAGCGGGAAATCAAACTGCTGTTGATTCAATTCGCAATGTAGCTATGAAAATGGAAGAGGAAAAAACTGCTATAACAAAAGAGTTTGTAGCAAGTAACTCTAATTCTGTTGTAGCGGGATATTTAGCATACAGATTAATTTCAGGTATGGAAATTCCAGAAATGGAAGAAACTTATAATGCTCTTGGAGAAAATGTTAAAACTTCTATTTATGGTGCAATGATTAAGGAGAAAATTGATGTATTAAAAAGTGTAGTAGTTGGACAACCAGCTCCAGATTTTACTTTAAATACTCCTGAAGGAACTCCATTCAGCTTATCTTCATTAAAAGGAAAAGTTGTGGTTATTGATTTTTGGGCTTCATGGTGTGGTCCTTGTAGAAGAGAAAATCCTCATATGGTTGAAATGTACAATGAAGTACATGAAAATGGTGTTGAGTTTTTAGGTGTATCTTTAGATAGAAATAAAGATAAGTGGTTAGAGGCTATTGATGCTGATGGACTAATTTGGTCTCAGGTATTTGATGTAGAGGGAAAAGCTGCAAATAAGTATGGAGTTGAGTCTATACCTTTTACTATTGTTTTAGATAAAAGTGGAAATATTGCTGCAAAAAGAGTTTTTGGTGCTGAACTAAAAGCAGAGATTGAAAAATTGTTGTAATACCAGCAAATTAAAATATTAAGGAAGCCCGATGGATGAATATCTGTCGGGCTTTTTGTTTGTAGGTTGATTTTGACTAAATTCAATTGTTGAAAGTATGTATTAAATTAGTAGAAATTTACCGCACATTTCAAGTTGTTTTCTATTGTTGATTGAAAAAATTATATACTTTTGCTATTTAAAATAGATCTAAATAAAATAATCATAAAACAAATGCGATTAATAAACATTATTACTCTCTTTCTGATGCTTTCTATTGTCTCTTGTCAATCAGGCAAAGTTGATAAAAATGAGAATCAAATATCGGTTAGTATATTACCTCAGAAATATTTTATAGAGAAAATAGCTGGTGATGATTTTAATATTAATGTATTGATTCCTCCCGGAGCCAGTCCAGCTACTTATGAGCCTACTCCTTCACAAATGAAAGGAGTTGCGAAATCGATAGCTTATTTTAAAATTGGTCATATTCCATTTGAATATGCTTGGTTAAATAATTTAATTGAAGGTGCTGGAGAAATAAAAGTTATAGACCTATCAGAAGGAATTGAATTGATTCGCGGTCCTGAAGTTCGTCATGGAGATCATTTTCATAAAGGAGGAATTGATCCTCATATTTGGTCTTCTCCGAAATCAATGAAAATTGTAGCAGAAAATATCTACAAAGAATTGATTCAGATGAATCCGAAGGAAAAGATGAAATATCAAGCGAATTACAATCGGTTTTTAGCCGAATTGGAAAACTTGAATCAAGTTGGAAAAAGTGTAATAGATAGTTCAGGACATAAAGCTTTTATGATATTTCACCCTGCCTTATCATATCTGGCAAGAGATTATGGTTTAGAGCAAATTGCCATTGAGGTGGATGGAAAAGATCCATCCCCTGCACAAATGAAAAATTTAGTACTAAAGGCAAAAGAGCATCACATTAAAGTTGTATTTATTCAGAAGCAATTTAATATGGATAATGCGGAAGCTATTGCTAAGGAAATAGGAGCAAGAGTTGAGCAGATTGATCCGTTGAGTGAAAATTGGTCGGCTGAAATGAATCGAATAATTGAATTATTAAGAACAAACTAACATTTGGTTTTCCTAACATAGATAAGGAATGAATACTCTTTTGGAATTAAAATCCGTCACGGCTGCCTACGATGATAATGTTGTATTGCAAGACGTCGATCTACTTGTTAAGGAAAAAGATTTTCTTGGCATAATTGGTCCGAACGGAGGAGGAAAAACAACATTGTTAAAGGTGATTTTGGGAACACTAAAACCTGTTAGTGGACAAATTAATTCAAATGGAAGTGAGAACTGTTCAATTGGCTATTTGCCTCAAGTAAATCGCATCGATAAGAAATTTCCAATATCTGTTCGTGAAGTTGTACTTTCAGGATTAATGTCTCAGAAAGGAATATTTGGTCGTTATAGTTCTGAAAATAAAAAACGAGCTAATTCTTTAATGAAACAAATGGGTATTCTTCATTTAAAAGGAAAGAATATTGGAGAATTATCGGGAGGACAATTGCAACGAGTATTTTTGTGTAGAGCAATAATTTCTGATCCTCAACTGTTGATATTAGATGAGCCGGAAACCTATGTAGATAGTAGTTTTGAAGGTGAACTTTACGATATTTTAGATGGATTGAATGAAAAAATGGCAATTGTTGTTGTATCACACGATGTAGGAACCATTTGTTCCCATGTAAAAACCATAGCTTGTGTAAACAAGACACTGTGTTATCACGATTCGAATGTAATTTCAGAAGAACAATTGAAAGCATATAATTGTCCATTAGATTTGATTACTCATGGCGAAGTTCCTCACCGAGTTTTGAAGCACCACAATTAATTATGAACGAATTACTCGAATTATTTAAGTATCAATTTTTCCTAAATGGAGTTGGCGCCGCTTTACTGGCAAGTATTTCTTGTGGAATTATTGGATCATATATTGTCGCCAAACGGATTGTATTTATTAGTGGAGGAATAACTCACGCCTCGTTTGGAGGAATTGGGATCGCCTGGTTTTTGGGTTTAAATCCTGTTTTGGGAGCTGCCGTATTTGGTGTGCTTTCAGCCTTGGGAATCGAATGGCTGACAAAAAAAACAGATGTGCGTCAGGATTCTGTAATTGGAATACTTTGGGCATTTGGAATGGCTGTAGGAATTATTTTCATATACATGACTCCTGGTTATGCACCAAATTTAATGAGTTATCTGTTTGGAAATATATTAACCGTTGGAGCCTTGGATTTGTACCTTTTATTGGGGCTCTGTTTGTTAACAGGCTTGATTTTCTCACTTATGTTGAGACCCATTTTATTTATGGCTTTCGATGAGGAATATGCAAGAACGCAGAAAACTCCGGTACAGTTTTTAAATTATTTAATGATAGCCCTGGTTGCCTTGGCAATTGTTTTAAACATCCGAGTTGTGGGAATTATATTGGTTATATCGTTTTTAACGATACCACAGACCATTGCTAACATGTTTACACAAGACTTTAAAAAATTGATTTATGGATCGATTGGATTTGGAGTTCTTGGTTCATTTTTAGGCTTATTGGTTGCCTATAAAATAAATGCTCCATCAGGAGCAACCATTATATTTTCTTTTGTGATGCTATTTATTGTAGCTAAATTGGTTCAAATCAGTATGGTTGCGATCAAAAGAAAACGAAAATCAATATCAAATTTAAAATAATGATTTCTTAAATCATTGATTTATATAAATTAGCAAAGCGAAATTTGTACTAACATAAACAACAAAATAAAAATGGCTTACGATTTAATAGTAGTGGGAAGCGGTCCGGGCGGTTACGTTGCTGCCATTCGTGCTTCACAATTAGGAATGAATGTTGCGGTTGTTGAACGCGCAGAACTAGGTGGTATTTGTCTGAACTGGGGATGTATTCCAACTAAATCGTTATTGAAATCGGCACAAGTGTTTGAATACATGAAACATGCTGATGATTACGGTTTAAGCGTAGACGGAGTTAAAGCTGACTTCGAAAAAGTTGTAGCACGAAGTAGAGGTGTTGCAGATAAAATGAGCAGTGGTATTCAATACCTTTTAAAAAAGAATAAAATTGAAGTAATTAATGGCTTTGGTAAGCTTGTTGGAAATAAATCGGTAGAAGTTACTGCTGAAGATGGAAGCAAGTCGACTCACGAAGCCAAGCATATAATTTTGGCTACAGGAGCTCGTTCTCGCGAATTGCCAAATCTTCCACAAGATGGTAAAAGAATTATTGGTTATCGTAAGGCATTAACTTTAGAGAAGTTGCCAAAATCAATGATCGTTGTTGGTTCAGGTGCTATTGGATCTGAGTTTGCTTACTTCTATTCAACTATGGGAACTAAGGTAACTTTGGTTGAGTTTATGCCTACTATTCTTCCTGTAGAAGATGAGGAAGTTTCTAAGCAAATGGGACGCTCATTTAAGAAAAATAAAATTAAGGTGATGACTCACTCTACTGTAGAATCGGTAGAAGGTGAAGAAGGTAACCTTAAGGTGAATATCAAGAACAAGAAAGGCGAAATGGAAGTTCACGAATGTGAGATTGTACTTTCTGCCGTAGGTATTGCTCCTAATACCGAAGGAATTGGACTTGAAGAACAAGGTGTTACCACAGATAATGGAAGAGTAGTTGTTGACGATTACTACCAAACTAATGTTGAAGGCGTTTACGCTATTGGTGATATCGTTAAAGGTCCGGCTTTGGCTCACGTTGCTTCTGCTGAAGGTATTTGTTGTGTAGAGAAAATTGCTGGAATGAATGTTGAACCAATCGATTATACTACAATTCCAGGTTGTACTTATACAGTTCCTGAAGTTGCATCGATGGGTATGACTGAAAAAGCGGCTAAAGAAGCTGGTTACGAAGTTAAGATTGGTAAATTCCCATTCTCGGCATCAGGTAAAGCTAGTGCTGCCGGAGCAAACGAAGGTTTCGTGAAATTGATTTTTGATGCAAAATATGGAGAGTTATTAGGTGCTCATATGATTGGGGCTAACGTAACCGAAATGATTGCAGAATTGATTACAGCTCGCAAACTTGAAACTACAGGTCACGAATTGATCAAAGCAATTCATCCTCACCCAACCATGTCCGAAGCGGTTATGGAAGCTGCTGCAGCTGCATACGATGAGGTGATACATATTTAAGAAATAGATATTCTTTATCTCAAAGCCATTCTGTATAGGATGGCTTTTCTTGTATTTTATACCTTGTTTCTTTCAATAATTTTTAAGTTTGTGTCGACAATTGACAACCACTAAAATTTAAACAAAACAGATGAAGAAGTTACTATTAGTACCTGCTTTGGCATTGGCGTTTTTAGGAACAGCAAATGCTCAAAAATCAGGATCTGTTGATGCTAAAACTCTAGACGAAATTCGTTCTAGCTTTACCTTAGATGCATCTACAAAAGCAATTCAGAATGCAATTACAAACTCTGGAAGTATCAGAGAATTATCTCTTAATAGAGAAAAAGTAGGTCAGGTTGATCATTATTTTAAATATCGAGTTGATGTAAAGGGAATTACTGATCAGGAAAGTTCAGGAAGATGTTGGATGTTTACATCAATGAATACCATACGTCCAAATGTAATAAAGCAGTTCAATTTGAACGCATTTGATTTTTCACACAATTACAATTATTTCTGGGATATGTTCGAAAAATCGAACCATTTTCTTGAAAATATTATAGCTACTGCTGATCGTAAGATGGATGATCGTGAAGTGGTAACTTATTTTAAAGCTCCTGTAAACGATGGGGGTGTATGGAATTCATTCTATAACGTTGCTAAAAAATACGGTGTTGTTCCTGCTGAAATTATGCCTGAAACTAAGGTGAGTAATAAGACTCGTGAAATCGGAAGCTTATTGAATAAGAAATTGAGAGGTGAAGGATATAAGCTTCGTCAGTTGGTGGCAGAGAAAGCTTCTGCAAAGAAAATTAAAGCTGCAAAAGTTGAGTCTTTGAAAGCTATTTATAGAATGTTGGCTTTAAGTTTAGGAGAACCACCAGTGGAGTTTTCTTGGAGATTTAAGGATTCAGATGGAAATATTAGCGAAAGCAAAACATATACTCCACTTCAATTTTTAGAAGAAGTTGCTCCTGGATATGCTAGTGTAGAGATGGTAATGATCATGAATGATCCTACCAGAGAGTTTTACAAAGTATATGAAATTAAGAACTACAGAAATGTTTCTGAAGGAATCAACTGGACCTACTTGAACTTACCGAACGAGGAGATTAAGAAATTTGCCATTGCTTCTATCAAGAACAATGAGGCTATGTATGCTTCTTGCGATGTGGGTAAACAACACAATCGTAAAGCTGGTATAATGGATGTGAATACATACGACTATGCTTCTTTATTAGGTGTTGAATTCGATATGGATAAGAAAGCACGAGTATTAACTCGTCAGTCAGGTTCTTCACATGCTATGACTCTTATTGGAGTAGATGTTGATGAAAATGAAAAGCCAGTAAAATGGGAGTTTGAAAATTCATGGGGAAAAAGTGCAGGTAACGGAGGATATTTAACTTTTACTGATGAGTGGTTTGATGCTTACATGTTTCGTGTAGTGATCAACAAGAAATATTTGAATGAAAAAGCTAAGAAAGCATTTGAAACCAAACCGGTTCAATTACCAGTTTGGGATTATATGTTCTAAGTTTTGAATTAAAAGAAATAAAAAAGAACCTCACTTGTGGGGTTCTTTTTTTGTTTTAGGAGTATCGTCTTCTTATAGACATTATTTTAATGAATTATTTTAAGCTTGAGCAAATGGCTCGCTTTTCTAGCTTCCAACTTTGCTTCAATTAAATCTTTACATCTTTTTAATGGAATCTTTTTCTTTGGATTATTTTTGAATAGTACTACAAAACAATCATCCGATTCGATTTGATGATTTTTATTTTCAGATAAATACGATGAACGATTAATAATAGGAGAGATGCCTGCAATACCATCAATACCATTCAAACTTTTCCATTTTCCTAAGGAAATAAGCCCAAATAAGGAATAGTAAAACTTATATCGATTATTGTTTGAATCGATTTGTATAGCGGAATAGGATAAAGCCATAAATGAACCAAAAAGGAAGAATAATATGGCAATTTCAGTTTTATTAATAAACAATCCGACAAGCAATAGTAGCCATCCTAACACGGAGCCTGCTTGTCCGAATAGTTTGTCGAGCTTGTTGTGAATCATCGGTTTAAAATTTAGTGAAACAAAATGCTTTTGTTAATAAACCGAATACTGATCATACTTACCCTACCTTTTTAATTTACTGATAATTAGATGTAAAAAAAGCCCCGAACAAAGTTCGAGGCTAATTTGATGAATTATTTTTTCGTATTATTTTAAACGTTTAAATACAAAACGAGTAATAAAGATTCCTTTACCGTCACCTTTACCGCTATCACTTTCTACACCACTGGTAATAAAAGCAAGTTCGTAACCTTGTTCTGTTAATTTGTTAATTTTTGAAGAAATTAAAGCATCGTTCGAAGCAATGTTTTGGAAGTTGATACCTGCAATACTGTAAAAGTTTAACAACTTAGTTTCAGCAAATAAGCTAACCTTAGCATCTTTTCTTTTAACATCTTTTTGCTTACTTTTTTTACCATCTGTTCTGTCAGTAGTAAAGGCAGCTGCATCAATAGGAGATTTTTCCTCAATAATTCTTGAACGACCAATTCCCATTGGAACAATTGATTCTACAGTTGTGATTACTTTGTACTCAACAGATTGTGCATTAACTTCAATGATTAAACCGCAGGCAATAATTAGTAATAAAACAAACTTTTTCATTTTTTTTGTGATTTGATTATTAATAAAATAGTAGATAATTATTTCAACTCTAAACTATAAAAATTATTAATACAATAGAATTTCAACTTTATTCTTTTGTATTAAGTTTTCCATTTCATTTTTGTGTTTTTGCGTAATCAACTATAGTGCCAAAAAATCATTATAAGTAAATGTTATAAGTGCATAAGAAAAGATAATGTGAACCTATGGATATTTGTAACAGAAATAAGAAACAAATCATTTATAAAAAACAAATATCATGAAGAACGTTAAAAGCAATCAGGAAACTTTAGAGTTAACAGCAAAAGAGAGAGAAATTGAACAATTACAGATCTTATTAGCAAATTATCAATTGTATTATCAGAACTTGAGAAATTTTCATTGGAATGTACGTGGAAATTCCTTCTTCGAATTGCACACTAAATTTGAGGAGTTGTATAATGATGCCAGCGATAAAGTAGATGAAATTGCTGAGAGAATCTTAACATTAGATGGGCATCCACTGGGTAATTTTTCTGACTATGTTGCAATTTCAAGTATTGCGGAAGCCAATTCAAATTGTTCTGGAAATGAGATGGTAGAGCAGGTAATTGAAGCTCACAATACAATTGTGCTAAAAGTTAAAGATGTTATAGCAAGTGCTAATGAGAATGATGATGAAGGAACACTAGATATACTGCCAGCCTATGTTTCTTATTTAGAGAAAATGAATTGGATGTTTAAAGCTTACTTGAAGTAATAATAAATTTGGGAATGATAAGCCTCCGAGTATTCGGAGGCTTTTATGTTTTTACTTACTCTTCAATATCAAGTATTGGTGGGAAATTCATGTATTCTTCACTAAAATCTTCCATTTGCTTCGTTATTCTATTACAAAAGACAATTCTCTGAGATTTTGGAATGTATGGAGCCAGTCGGTTGATTTCCGATAAAATTTGATCTCTCATAATTTGTTCTGCATCATCAACAATAAACATTTTTAAGCTGTTAAGGTTGATTCCACTGTTACAATAAAGTTCATTAAATTTTTTAGCTGTGGCGATAACCACATCCGAACCAGCGTAAACCTTATCACGAAGATCAAGTAAATTACCAGCATCCCCTTCGCTAAAAACACGTAAGTCGGTATTTTTGCCTAGTAGGAGAAATTGCTCTTTCATTTCAATGGCTTTTTCTCTGGTAGCAACAACAATAATAGCTCTTGGAACATCTTCAAATTCAGATTTAAGTTGTTGAATTACACTAATTACAATTGTACTTGATCTACCACTTTTATCATCAGCTCTTACAATTAAATCGGCTCCACTTTTTATTTTAGAGATACTCGATTTCTGAACTTTTTTAGGAGATTCGAAGCCAGCTTCTTCAAGTGCTTCCAATAAATGCGGATCTAATTTTTTTAAGAACATTGTAATGAATTGAATTTAGTTTGATTGCGCAAATTTAAAAAATAATTGTGCAATTAACTAAATTCATAAAAATAGAAGCCAGACACATTTTATATATGCCTGGCTATATCTTTAAAGGTGTTTGGCAAGTTTCATCAATCGTATAAATTCACTTCTGTATCCCTCAGTATCTTCACCTTTTGCATTCTGAGCCAAATTAATCAGCATTTTGTAGTTGCATTTCCCTTTGTGCTCCGATTCTCTTAAGAGCATCCCAAATCCGGCAACAGCGGCTGAGAACTTATAATTGTTTGATAAATAATCAGAATCGATTACTTGCATCGGTATTTCTTTAATTAATAATTGGCTTTTATTCTCATCAGGTTTTTTGTATCTGAATTTTACCGTAGCAATTTCATTCTTGTTTAAAGCATTGGAATTTAATGTAGTGTTCTGATATTTTAAATCCTGAACTTTTTTATTTTTTCTTTGGTTTAGTTTAATTTCATATAAGGCTGTAACCGTATGACCAGAGCCCAATTCTCCTGCATCTTTTTTGTCATCATCAAAATCTTCCTTATTAAGCATTCTGTTCTCGTATCCGATTAATCGATATTTGGCTACAAGTGCAGGATTGAATTCAATTTGGATTTTTACATCCTTGGCAATGGTAAAAAGTGTTCCTCCAAATTCGTTGACCAAAACTTTTTTCGCTTCCAGAATATTATCGATGTAGGAGTAATTGCCATTTCCTTTATCTGCAATAATTTCCATTTTATCATCTTTGTAATTTCCCATTCCAAAACCTAAAACAGAAATAAAAACACCATTATTTCTCTCCTTCTCAATTAATCGTTCCATTTCGGCATTGCTCGATATACCAACATTAAAATCACCATCGGTAGCCAAAATGATTCTGTTGTTGCCGCCATCTATAAAATTCTCACGAGCAACTTTATAGGCTTGCTTTAGTCCTGCTGCTCCAGCAGTTGAACCTCCAGCATTCAATCTATTTAAGGAGTTAAGAATTTTTTCCTTATTACTTCCTTTTGTTGATGGAAGAATCAAACCGGAATTTCCAGCATAAACTACAATGGCAACTTTATCTTCAGGACGAAGCTGATTTACCAAAAGTTTAAATGCTTTTTTTAGCAATGGGAGTTTATTTGGAGAATCCATGGAACCCGAAACATCTAGCAGAAATACTAGGTTAGAAGCCGGTAGTTCTTCTGTCTCAATTTTTTTGCCTTGTAAGCCAATATGCAATAGTAAATTATCATTGTTCCATGGACATTCCGATATTTCGTTGTGAATAGCAAATGGGTGTTTGCCAGTAGGTTGATCGTATTCGTAATTAAAATAGTTGATCATTTCTTCAATTCGAACGGCGTCAAGAGGTGGAGTGCGACCATCGGTTAAAAAACGGCGAACATTGCTGTACGAAGCCGCATCAACATCAATTGAAAATGTGGAAACAGGACTTTTTATTGCATCTCTGTATCTATTTTCTCTTATTGTAGAGTAGCCTTCAGTGTTATGATCCAGATTAAAATATATATTGGATTCTTCACATTCCATCATGTCATATTTAACATGCCTTCCTTTATTTTTTCGTTTAAATATTCCAGCAACCCGTCCGCTTAAAGATTGTGAAGAATATCCACAAACTATGACTTCATCAACACTAACAGCGTCTGATTTTAGGACTACATCTATTACAGTTTGATCTTCCACTTTAATTTCTACTGTGACCATGCCAACAAATGAATACACTAGAATATCTCCTTTCGAGGCTTCTATTAAATACTCACCATCAAAATTTGTTGATGCCCCTATTGATGTTCCTTTAATAACAATGCTTACTCCTGGTATTGCAAGTTTATCTTCGCCTGTTACCGTACCTTTAATGCTTTTTGCTGATAAGGAAAATGAAATAAATATTCCAATAAGACTGATTAATAATGCTTTTGTTCTCATAGCTTTTATTTTAATGATAAAATTGTTTTGCTTTTATCACTAGGATGCGAGGGAAGAATTAATTCCATAAAATATTTTCATCTTTTTTTAGAAATGGTTAACTAGCATTAAGATTTAATTTGATAATTACGCTCAAAGAGTACATGTTCTGGTCCCAAAAAAATCAAAAAAAATATAAAGATCATGAGTTGCTGGATAGTTTTATTACTTCCGGTGATTTGGAAAATTTGGGTGTGCTTTATTCTCGTTATATGCACCTGGTTTATGGTGTATGCTTAAAATATCTGAAGGATAGAGAAAGAGCAAAAGATGCTGTGAATGTGATTTTTGAACATCTTATTACTGAAATACCTAAATTTGAGATTAAGAATTTTAAGAGTTGGTTATTTGTGGTTTGTAAGAATTTTTGTTTGATGGAAATTCGCAAACAAAAGAGTCGTAAAACTCAATCAGACAAATTTTTACTTATTCAAGATATGGAATCGGAGGAAGTTTTGCATCCTATTGATGAAAGTCCCGATTTAAAACTGGAAGAAAGTTTAAAAAAATGTATTGATCGACTAAAAGAACAACAACAGAAATGTATCCTATCTTTTTATTACGAAGAGAAGTGTTACAAGGAGATTTCGGAAACATTAAATTTGCCGATAAACAAAGTAAAAAGCTATATACAAAACGGAAAAAGAAATTTGAAAATTTGTTTGGAACAATTTGAAAAACAAAATGAAGCTTAAGAAAAATACTACATATCATCGATTTTTAGACTATTTCGGTAATAAAATGCCGAATAAGGAAGCTCATGATTTTGAGAAATCGATGATGCAGGATGATTTTGAAAGCGAGGCTTATGATGGATTATCGAAATTGGAAGAACATCAACTTGAAATAGATTTACAGGAACTAAATTTGGGATTACAATCTAGAATAAAATCAAAAAAGAGACGGATTGCAATCTGGCTTCCTTATGCTGCGAGTATAATTGTATTA
>Ga0193952_1000219_pt1 | contig 24799 bp, 18 predicted proteins | sample BB_3_MG_FD_140368 | JGI IMG/M metagenome (GOLD analysis project Ga0193952, IMG submission 140368) | Microbial mat bacterial communities from the Broadkill River, Lewes, Delaware, United States - BB_3_MG | ecosystem: Environmental > Aquatic > Freshwater > River > Microbial mats | place: USA... | reverse complement strand
TCAGATATTTACTATCTAAAAATAAAATATTCAATAAGTGTTATCAAGTAATGCCCAAAAAGCGGCTCTTGTGAGCCGCTTCAATATTAAAATTTGTAAGCCGCTCCTGCCCAGAAAGATTTTCCATAATCTCTTGTCCAGTGAGCTCGCCCAGAATTTAATAATTGATTTTCAGCTTCATCTGTTAGATTTCGCCCTTCGATATATAAGACAATACCATTATTAAATTTATATTGACCCCTTAAATCCACGAAGGTCTGGCTCTCGACAAATTCATCATAACTAGCTGATGATGCACTTGAAGATACTTGACGTTTTCCCTTGTAACGCATAGCCAAGCGAATATCGAACCTATCAGGCGTCCAAAACAGGCTCACATTGCCAATATCTTTTGGTTGATAGAGTAACCCATATAATTCCCTTTCTTGATCTTGGCTAGTCTCAATATTGAATTCACTTTCAATATGAGAATAGTTTGCAGAAATACCCACATCTTTCAATCGTTCTGAAATTGCCCCAAAGCTATTAATCAATGCCCCTATTTCCATTCCATAGAGTGAAGTCTTACTTGCGTTGTCAGGCTGTGAAGTAGAGACGTTATACTCGCGGCCATCTATCATGGTGATTTCATTTGTTTTACGGGTGTAAATTTCATTGCCAATTGATTTATAGAAAGCGCCAACAGACAGGGCAACTCCTTGCTTAGGTAAATAATACTCAAGTGAAAAATCAGTATTTTTAACTTCTCGCGGTTTTAAGTTTGTATTTCCAGAGCTGATAGAAATTGTCTGGTTGGTGTCATCTATGTTTCTAGAGCCTCTAACGGCTAAATCACTATACTCAGCTCGGCCTAGCGTTTCGCTATAAGCCAATCGAAGTTTCAAATCGTCTTTTATCTTATAGTTTAATTGTAATGACGGCAGTAAATTGTCATATGAGCCTGACTGTGACGCGAGAACATAATTGGGTGTATTAGGATCATCATCTTTAAGCTGTTGACCGCCGGTTGAGTCTACATCGGTACTTTCGTAACGTAAGCCACCAATCACTGTGAATTTTTCTGATTTATAACGCGCCATAATATAAGCAGCATTGATGGTTTCTTCCACCTCAAACTGACTGCTAAGGCTTTCGTCTGCTTGATTTTTCTTGTCAATCCACTGGGGTTCATTATTAGCGAAATGGTTTAAAAACGCCTCAGGGTCAATAAATTGTTGGCGCTGACCAGGCATCAAATCCGGTTCAAATTGATTGGTAAAATTAGACAGCACATTAGTAAACGTAAATGCCTTGGTTTCGGCAGTGTTTGGACGATAATCATGATCAAACAGTTGATCCTGTTTACGCTGGTCAGTTCGAGTACTCATACCCGTTTTATAAGCCATGCCTTCATCGCTTTGCCAATTAAAGCTGTAGTCTAATTTTACTTGAGAAGCATCTTGGTTGTTTATATCGAATCTTGGACGATGAAATACAGGCGTGAATAACTCTGTATTAGACCAATTTTCTGGTGAATTAAGGTTGATAACGGGGTATTTGCCACTCGTGTCATAAGAGTAAGCAAACGCTGCTTTATCTTTATTTTGAAAACGAATTTGATAAAACGGGTTTTCACGGTCACCGCTCGCCTTAGAAGCCAAAAATTCTACAACATGTTCATCATAAGGCTGATAACGAGCCTTTGCTGTGACACTTTTCAGGGTATTTTTATCGCCTTGCAAAAAATACATACGTTGAGAATTCGCACTGTCGACATCCCCTGAGGTCGCAGTGAGATTAGCTGGTATATCACCTTCATTCGCTCTGAAAATTGAAGTATCCCAACGTTGTTCTGTGTCATCTTCTGTAAACATATAAGACGATAAACTAAGGTGTAAACTGTCATCTTGGTTTCGATACTCTAACTTAACTAATCCACCGCTTCGCTCCATTTCATTATTATATTGATAATTTTGCACGCCGTGAGGGATTTCAACACTATTGGGTATCCCATCTTCGTATATTCGTGTCGTATATTGTTCAGTTTCACCTGAATCATTCACACGCTCACCAATGACTCGGTACTCATTGTAAGCAACACCCGGCAACCATGTCCCTCTGTTAGATGTCAAATAACTGGCTGAGACCACCACGCCAAATTGCCCATCAGAACCAAAATTATCGGCATAAGTAAGATTTGCCCGAGAAGCTAAATCATTATCCTCAGGGCTTTTGTCATGGTCATACTTTCCAAGCGCACCTCGGACAAAAAAATACGTATCATCGTAATCAAATGCACTACGTGTTTTGACGTTAATGTTTCCACCAATTGCGTTAGCATCCATATTGGCACTAAAGCTTTTTGATATGGTGGTGCTATCAATAACACTTGAAGGTATTATACTTAATTGTGTTGCTCTACCATTATTTCGAGTCGAAGGAACAATCGCTCCGTCAATTGATAGATAATTAAAATCTGAACGCATTCCACGAATAACAACAAATTCAGCATCACCATTTCGATCTTCTGTTGATATACCTGCAATCCGAGATAATGATTCAGAAACGGAAAAATCAGGTAATGAGCCGATTTCATCAGATGTAATACCGTCTAGTATCTGTTCGGCCTCATTTTTTAAAATTGCCGCCCGTTGATTTTGTAAACGCGTGCCTGTCACCGTAAGAACTTCTATAACATCAGTGTCTTTATCCATACTTTTATTAGCAGTTTGACCTAATACTAGCGACGATTGAGATACCAATAGTAAGCCAATACTCGTTGTAAATAAGTTTAGTTTAAAACGATTATTCTTCATTATGTGCTCCATATTTTTATATTTTGTCTAAATAATCAACATAAGTCGAGTGTGATAAATTACCCAGCTATTTATAACCTTAAAATGTTACAGTTAAATTAACTTAAGTTATATTAATGTAATAATATTTTTACATTAATATATAGAAATAGTGCTAGAATGGTTGTGTTATCTCGTTTTAACAAATGACTGATAACGATTAAAAAGTAATTAATTGGTTTATGGAATTGGTAATGACAAAAATAGAATTGAGTAAAAGCGAACGTTTGGTGCTTGAAATTATTAGACGAAGTCAAATAAGCACTCGAATTGAAATAGCAAAAATACTAGGCTTTTCCACAGTACAAGCAACCAAATTGACGAAAGGTTTACTTGAAAAAAAACTTATTTTAGAAAATGTAACTCCCAGCGGTGCTAGAGGGCAACCTACTAAAAATATTTCATTAAACCCTGATGGATTATATGCCATTGGAGTCAGCTTTACAGCAGAACATATTGAGATTGGCCTAGTAAATTGGCTAGGTATTATTAAAAGCAATACTACAGTTAAGCTTAAAAAGATGCATTCTTTAGAGGCTCTTTGCCATTCTATCGAAGAGTTTGTAGAGAACGCTATTAAAAATCACCGCTTGGCGAAACGAAAGCTGTGTGGGATTGGCATTTCACTCCCTGGAGATTTCTTGAAAGGCCGGCGTAAAATTAATGCTGTTTATTTTCCAGAAATGGAGGACGTTGATCTTCTAGACGCATTTTCAAGCCGACTGCATTACCCTGTTTTCTTTGAAAATGATGCCACGAGTGCAACTTGGGGCGAGTTTGTAGCCGGGGCAGGACGAAAATTAAATCATTTCTTGTTTATTCATATTGGTCACGGTATAGGTGGTGGAGTGATCATAGATCGACGAATTTACCGGGGAACAAATGGCAATGCGGGAGCATTTGGCGCTCCTTTTCCCGATTTATCTAAGGCTCGTCCTTCTGGTACAGATCTACTAAAACATCTTCAAGAAGCCGGCGAAAAAACAGATGACTTTGTGGATTTACGAACATTAACAATTGAAGGGTGTGCGCCATTAGAAACATGGATTAATAATGCAAGTCAACAATTAATTAAACCACTTACAGTATTGGCACGTGCTTTTGACCCTGATGCTGTGATTATTGGTGGCCGCCTACCAATACACCTATTAGAGGCTATAGCTAAAGGCGTCAACACTGAAGCTTTTTGTCAAGCGGATAGAAATAGACTACCAGTCCCAGATATATTAGTAACTGAATTAGGCGATTTAGGTGGTGTGATTGGGGCAGCTTCTTTATGTCTAGAAAATATTGTCTTCGCAGATAAAACCATCTAAACAATATAGTTAAATTGAGCAATCTTTCATAAATCTGTTATTTGATTGATGTAATTTTATTCAACCGTTAGCTAATTGAAAAATATTCTATGTCCAGAGAACAAAAGTATAACAGTATAAACGATTGCATCCAGCCACCAATTCACAACATCCGCGCTTTTGGCTATTCTACAGGCAACTTTGGTAAAAATATTGTTGCCAATACGTTGGCATACTTTTTACTTTTTTACATTACCGATATCCTCAATATTGCTGCCAAAACTGCGGGTGTAGTCATCCTAGTAGCATTAATTTTTGATGCTATTTTGGATCCTCTTATGGGATTTATTTCGGATCGTACTTACAATCGTTTTGGGAAATACGGCACGTTTATTCTGCTAGGCGCACCCTTATGCGCAATTAGCTTTATAGCAATTTTTATTTTACCACTAGTTAGTGATCGACCATTGATTACCTTGATCGCCTGTCTTCTTATATTTCGTGCTTCGTATACACTTATCGATCTTCCACACAACGCACTGCTTGCAAGGATTTCAACTAATAGTCAGGAAAGAGCTAAGATTGCAAGTATGCGATTTTTTTGTAGCTCTGTAGGTTCATTAGGTGTTTCATTAGCAGCGTTCCATATTTTTAACCCTAAAGTAGGTGCAAACCAAGCACTGATGTTTCAGCAATTTTCAGTTATCGCTGCATTTTTCTCATTATTATCAATGTATTTATCATGGTTTTCAGTGAGGAAGCGAGATCGCAACGCTACAAATACCTTACCTTCCATTCAAGGACAAATTAAAGGACTAATTATTATTTTTCGTGACAGACAATCACATGTAGTGATACTGGCTGGCTTTTTCGCCGCTATGTGTATCCCTATATTTGCCAAAGGGTTAACTTATTTTTGTAAATACAATTTAGAAGATCAAAATTTAATCGCTGTAGGTTTAACTACTACAGTGGTAAGCCAGGCGATTTCTACTATTTTTTGGGCTTTTTTATCTCAAAAATTCAACAAAAGTACTGTGCTTATTTGGGCACATATTTTAAGTGCCGTTAGTATGTCAGGGTTTTGTTTAACGGTTTCTTCAAGTGGTTTACTTTTTATATTTTGGTGCGTATTGATTGGCTGGGGAGCTGGAGGTATATGGTCCGTTATTTGGGGGATGGTACCTGACGTTATTGACAATTTGCATCTTAAAACGGGGCACCGCTCAGAAGCGGTTTTTGTCAGTATGGTTGTGGTATTCATGAAAATAGCACATGGTATCGGGGCAGGCGTATTTGCATTTCTGTTGGCAGATGCTGGTTACAGTGCCAATATTACACAATCCCCCGAAACACTCAGCCAAATAAGATGGAGTATGTGTTTCATTCCTGTTGCTGGAGCATTATTAAGTATCATAGTGCTCATTTTTTACAACATAAGCCACGAAACACATCGATATATTGCCCAAGGTTTATTAGCCAAAAAGTTAAAGTAATATTACAAGGAGCTAATAATCATGATGAACTGCACGACCACAACATTCAGTTATCTTGTCGGTTGATGTATGTAACCTCACATCGATGTATGGACTCCAACGATCTAAAACCAAAAGAGGTCTATATACCGATCTGAGGGTAAATAAATTATGTATTGTGAATGGTATGTGCTCGATAACCATAAATTGCAATAACAATAAAGCAAATAAGAGGTAGCACAAATGATGTTTGAACAGAAGATAATGACTCTAATAAGGGCTCTGAGTCAATTAACATTCCTTGCAAAGGAGGCATCAACGCTCCACCTACGATGGCCATAACTAATCCCGCCGATGCCAAACTGGCATCATCGCCCATGTCTTTTAAGGCTACACCATAAATAGTCGGAAACATTAACGACATACAAGCTGATGTGGCAATAAGACAATATAAACCGATAAAACCACTAAGAAAAATTGCCCCTGAAATACACACTATTCCACCAACAGCAAGTAACATTAATAATTGACCAGGCCTGATAAAACCAAGCATAAAGGTACAGATAAATCGACTAGATAAAAATATACCCATGGCAATAATATTATAGCCTTGCGCTTGTGCGGCACTTAATCCAACAACAGTAATACCATAGTGAATAATGAAGGTCCAGCACATAATTTGTGCGCCAACATAAAAGCCTTGCGCTACAACACCTTCAAGATAACGTTTATTATGAAATAATCGAGCAAACGTATCCTTTAATTCTGTTAATGTTAAAGGGTGATCATGGGTCATTGTTTTAGGTAATTTAGCGAATAAAAAAGCAAAAAATAGTATGGCAACAATACTGGCTATTACGACGTAAGGCCCTCTTACGGTAATTAAATCAGCCGCTTGCATGGCTTGATGACCTATTGGATAATTTAGTGCGTACTCTTGTAACGCAGCAGTTAATTTTCCGTCAGTTACTGAGGGAAGTAATTCCGCATATTCTGGGTGGGCTAATTTCTCTGCTGCTTTAAACTCTTCCACCTGTAATTTATTCAAAACAAAGGTAGAGGCAACAAACATACCTGTTAATGAACCAATTGGATTAAATGCTTGGGCAAGATTTAATCTCTGGGTAGCCGTTTCTTGAGGCCCCATTGACAATATATAAGGGTTCGCAGTTGTTTCTAATAGCGCTAAGCCACATGTTAAAGTACACAAAGCTATTAAAAAATAATTAAAACTCATAGCCATACTCGCTGGTATAAATAGAGCTGCACCGATGGCATATAACATCAAACCTAAAAGGATCCCTGCTTTGTATGAAAAACTTCTAATAAAAATGGCCGCGGGAATTGCCATAACTCCGTAGCCTAAATAAAAGGCGAATTGTACCAGACTGCTTTGAGCATTCGAAATTAAGAAAATATCTTTAAATGCTTTAACAAGCGGATTCGTTACATCATTGGCAAATCCCCATAAAGGGAATAATGCTGCAACCAAAATAAAAGGAACAAGCATACCTTTGGGTATCAAAGGGTAACTTGAGACGGTATTACTTTTGACTTCAAAAACTTTTGACATATATTTCTCAATAAAATGTGAATTATTACTAATTTGACTGATACGGTCCGTATACAGCCTTAACATTTAAATTAAGCGAGTTATCATCTAGTACATAGATTGTGTACTCACCTCCCTTTGGAAATACTCTGATAACTATATGCCCTTCAAAACTTGAATATAATTTAGAAACTACAGTGCCTAATGCTACTTTAGTTTCATTTTGAAAATTTGTCGCGAAAGCTTCTCTTTTACCAGAATAAATGAATTGGGATGCTATACGGTGTGCTACTTCGCCACCAGGGTGATCGGAAACCCATGATTGCTGAATAATAGTTTGAGGAGCTAAGCTTCTCAAAAAGTTCTCATTAGTCGCATCTCTGTTCCCATGATGATTTAACGCGAGCACATCAACTTTACCAACAGAATTTCCCACTGGAGTCTCAACATCAAACCATGCAGAATTACCTGTCCCATTAAGACCGGTCATATCACCACCAGTAAAATAATTAAAATTACCATATGAAAACTCCAATGCGATACTTAGGGGGTTTTCATTAAAACGTCCTTTTCCATCTACAATAACGCTAGGGTTAAAATAATCGAATGTGTCATCATTATGACCTGTCCATATAATTCCATTTGACTTAACATTTCTTACCGAAAAATTTGGATACATTTTAGGGTTATATTTTTGCACAATTTGACTGTTTTTACCGACAATCAATGCCTCTACTTTTAACCCATTAACTTTTTGTTTTTCATTTATGAAGTTCAGGTAGTTATTAAAGTTTTTGCCATATTTCTCGCTCAAATTTTCAGGAATATCATACTTTGGATACCCTCTATCAATAAGAGTATCAATTGGAATATGTTCACCTAATTCAGTAACGCCAGTTAAGATAAAATCACCACTTTTAGAAGGCTTGCTACGGGTTTCCGCATTACCGTAATGATCTGCATGGAAATGTGAAATCGTGACATAATCCATTTTTAATGCTTTAAATTTAGGCCGTACTTGCTTTATATAATCAACAATCCATTCTCCTGGCTGTTTAGTATTGTTTGGCTTTGCTTTAGCAACCTTCAATAATGGATGGTTCTTTAAGGTTGCTTTACCTAAATCTCCAACATCAAACATCATTTCAGTGCCGTCAGGAAAAATAAAGTATGCTGCATCTCCACGTCCGGTGTTGATATGATGAATATCGAAATAGCCTATTGACCAATCTGGCAATTTTTGTTTTTCCCCTGCCTCTTTACTAAAAGCTATATTTGGTTTAATTACCAAACACAATACACATAACACAATATATTTATAAAAATTCATAAAATGTCCTTACATAAAACTTAACTGTTTAACTTAACTATTCAGTCCATATCCGAGAGAAATTCAGCTTTTAATGGAATACATTGTGCTATTGCCTTAACATTCATCATCAAAAAGTAGCTGTCCGAAGAGTTGGAATAGGGCCATATAAAATTTATTACAAGAATATTCGCACCTCTTCTCAATACATTAGCCCAGCTAGAAATATCAGCTTTATCATTTAAACTGTATTAACATCAGACCTTGCCATAAAACCTCGTTTACAGAATTTTTTAATTTTTTTATATGGAAATTAACAAAGGTTCCATGCCGATTCTTTTCATCACGAAATAACAGAAACATCAAAATATCGTTCTATTATTGTATTTCCATCATGCGTTTTTGCCTTTTCAGATTCGGTAATATGAAGAATACCTTTCCCGTGACTCACTTAAGAATGCCTAACTTTCATCTCTAGCCATGGCTCGGAGATTCTCATATTGTTTAAGAATTTCTGTTGGGTAAATATTTTTTCTTAGGCAAAGCAAAATAGAAATGTACATAGTGAAATTAAAATCAATATACGCACCTGATTAATATGCTCCTGTAGATATGAACATATCAGTCCTGGACGATCAGAACTGATATGTTGCTGCAGTTGGTACTAGAATTTATAAGTTACCCCTAGCCAATACGAACGACCATAATCTCGTGACCAATTAGTTTCACCATATGATAAGTCTCGTGTAGTGCCGTCGTCTAAAATGTTTCTAGCATCGAGGAATATTTTGAAACCATTGCCTATATTGTATCTAGCATTAAAATCTAATTGCTTAGTTTCACCAATAAATTCATCATAGGTTGGAGAGCTTGCACTTGTTGTATGCAGTTTGACATCGGTATAACGATAAGCTAACTTAAATTCAAAATTTTGGGGTGTCCAGAACATTGTCATACTAGCAATATTTTCAGGTTGATATATTAGACTTGCTAACTTTCTTACCGTGTTATCATTCATCTCAATGCCAAGTTCACCATCCATATGAGTATAATTTATTGACATACCAACATTAGTCAAACTTTCATCAATAAAATCAAACGAATTTAAAAACAACCCTAATTCCAAACCTTGAAGTTTAGCGCTATTAGCATTAGCAGGTCGCTTGTCCGTAAGTTCATACTCTGTACCATTAACAATGACCTGCTCTTCCAATACTCGATTATATATCTCATTATCTATATCTTTATAAAAATAACCGATAGAAAAAGCACCATCAATTTCATCAAACATATACTCTAAAGAAATATCTATATTGTCAGAAATTCTCGGATCTAAAGCAGGGTTTTTAGAAGTTATTGTAATTTTCTGACGTTCATGATCAATTTCATTTGTTCCTAGAACACTTAGGTCCTTATATTCGGCACGACCTAAAGAACGGCTATACGCAGTATTAAGTTTCAAATCTTCATTGATGTACCATATTACATTTGCTGAAGGTAACCAGTTGCTATAACTATTAGTTTCAGTAACTTCAGGGTATTTTTCATCACTATTTGGATCAACTAGCAATCTGTGACCTGTTGAAGTTAGACTAGTATGTTCATATCGAATACCAGCAGAAAGAATCACCCCCTCGAGTTCATATCGTGTCATTAAATAAGCAGCTGTAACTTCTTCTTTCAATTGATATTCTGACATTAAGCCTTCATCAATTTGATTTCTACTATCTGCCCAGCCGTTATTTTTACTATTCTCCCAGTAGTCTTTAAACTTATCATAATCAAGATAAGAAACTTCTTGCCCTCCTAGTAGATCAGGTTTGGAAAGAGCTTCATAATCACCAATGAAACTTTCTGGCGAGACAGTGCCCCCTTTGTATTGATGATAAAATAAATTGTCTTCGTGGCGTTCATCTTCCTTGTAACTTAAACCTGTTTTAAATCCAATCTGTTCAAATGCTTGCATTTTATAGGCATAATCAACTTTAGCTTGTAAAGCATCTTGACTATTTACACTTAATCTTTGTATATAGTGATTTGCTTTATATAACGAATAGTCTTTAAATGAACTTGGGTTATCAAGTGTGATCTTTGGATACTCGCCTGATGTATCATAGGTAAATGATAGGTCGTCAGACGTAGCAAAAAACCTGAATTCATCAAATGGACTTGCTCTTTCACCATCGGCTTTAACAATGGTAAAATCAAGTGTACTGTCGTCACCAATAAGCCACTCCCCTGTTAAAGAAATGCTACTAATTTTATTATCATCACCTTGTAAAAAATAAGCTTGATAGCCTTTGCCTTTAGCAACATGACCTGATGTATCTGTAACATTATCGAGGGATTTGAAATCATGATATAACGAACCAGACCAGCGGTCTTCTGTATCATTTTCTTCAAATTGATAAACGGTAAGTGCGGTATAAAAAGAGTCATTGGGTTTCCATTCAAATTTTGCTAAACCACCTAACCTCTCTATTTTATTTTTATATTTGTAATATTGATTTCCTGCTGGCACTCTTTTAGCATCAACAGAAGCTTCCTCATAAAGTCTGCCAAGTGTACCGTCAGCTTCCTGAAACCTGTATTCATCCCAGTTGGCCCCTGGTAAGTCGGTATAATAATCTTGATTTAAATAACTAGTAGATAAAACAACACCAAATTGGTCATTGTCCCCAAAACTTTGAGAGAATGCAAAATCTGATCTAACAGGTTGGTCAGTATCTAAAGGTCCTTCATCGTGCTCAAACTTACCTAAAGCTGCGCGAGCAGCAAAATAGGTGCTATCCTGATCAAACGCACTTCGAGTATTAATTAATATTTGTCCACCAATAGCATTTCCATCCATGTCAGCAGTAAAACTTTTAACAACTTCTGTACTTTTAATAACATAGGAAGGGAGAATACTTGTTTGAGTTGCACGTCCGCCCTTTCGTGTTGATGGAATTATTCCACCATCAAGGCTGAGATAATTGAAATCAGACCTTAAGCCTCGAACAACAACAAATTCAGCATCACCATTTCGAGCTTCTACTGAAACCCCTGTGATTCTCGTTAAAGCTTCTGCTACAGAAAAGTCAGGTAAAGATCCAATATCATCAGCTGTAATGACATCAACTACTTTTTCTGATTCCCATTTATATTCTGCAGCCCTTTGATTTTGTAGACGAGTTCCTACAACAGTTATTTGCTCGACTTCATTATCTTTGACCTCTTTATTGGCCTGCTGATTCTCATTTCCAACCGCATGAGAATAGTAAGCAATAGGTAATGTTAAAGCAGCACAAATAGACCCTTTAATTGCTATATGTACAAAACTAGAAACTAGTGTCTTATTATAATGTCGATTCATATTTTTCCCCAAAATTTATAATTCATTCTCTCTTCACAGGAGAGATTTTTCGTATTTAAAATTTAATTTTAAATACACTAAACAAACAATGACATAAAAAAATACAAAAAACAATTATTTTTATATATGCAAAATTCTTTTACATATGAAATTTTATATAACTTAACGCCAAAGCTTTCGGTTTGGCTACGACTTACGACGTGAAGAGCGGTATCTTATAGTGTTAATCTCAAAAGACTTTAGCCAGAATTGATGTATAACCAAGTGCGTTTAGGTTAAAATATGAACAGCCATTAAATCAATGAATATTGATGATGAAAAGTTTGGCTCTGTTGTAGATATTCCTGTCCTATAAATTCAAATAACGTCTAACCATTGTTTTTACTGATATGTAAACTAATTATGATTACGTTATAGTCATTTATAAATAAGGCATCTGCAAACAACAAAAATACTATGGAAAAGAGTTAAAAATTTAGATATTTTGATAGCCTAATAAATTTGATATTTGTAAGGCCGATTGTCTAATAAATTCCATAGCACTTTCTAACTCTATCGGATGAGAGCCATCTAAATAGGCTAGGAATGGCACAACTAGTGCCGCAACAACATCTCCATTATGGTCAAAAATAGGATATCCAATATCTGTTACACCATGTGCTTGTTCACTAAGAATTTTTTCATATCCTTGCAAAGCTATTTTTTGCAACTTTTCATAAAACTCTCCTTTAACTATTTTAGGGTGATGAGCAGGGATTTTACTTATCATGATTTTTTGCATTTCGGGTAAAGAAAAAGCAAGTAAAATGTGACCCGAACACGTGTTTATCAAGGGGGCTTCAGCCCCTAATCGTACACTAAAAACTCTGTCTGATGGGGAATCTTGTTGCACTATAACTTGGCCTTTACCTCCATAATAAATTGCAAGATGGCAAGATTGCTCAATCTGATAGGCTAATTTCTGCATTTCAGGTTTAGCGAGTAACGTTAATTTTTTTACTGGCGGATACCTATTCGATAAACCAAACATTTTTAATGTTAATTTATATTTATCTGTATTTTGCGGAAGTTCAACGTACCCCCTTTGCTCTAGGACAACAAGCATACGAAATAACTCTCCTACTGAACGATTAAGTCGTTTAGTTATTTCTCCAATTGTAAGACCATTTAGCTCTTGAGATAAAAGCTCTAATAGATCTAATCCTTTTTCAAGAGCAGGTGCGGAATATTGTTTTCTCTTAGTTGTGTTTTCTATATTTTTTTTAGTTTCAGTCATTTACTCTGCCCTTTTTGAGTTAAATATATACATCTATTATCAATCAATATCTTACGAGTCAACAGACGAAGAAAGATATCCCCTGTTAAATTGTAATGCAATAAATAATTGACATAATGATAACATACCATTATATTTCAAATATAAAATATAATTTTGCATTTGAAATTCAGAGTTGTGTTTTCTGTAATTAAGATAAAAACATATTTATGGGAGGTACCTGATGTCAGTTCTTTTAAAGGGTGAATCGAGGACTTTTTTATATAAACAGTATTTGACTACTTGTATCGATGCTAACTTTTAGTTTGATAGGAATTATAGTGATTAATAATATTAAAAAATTTATTTTGATACATGAGGCCGATAACGTCTTGGTGTGTTGCCAAGCTGCTGAGACTGGCGAATCAGTCGAGTTAGATGGTGAATATGTTGAATTAACAACAAACATAGACATTGGGCATAAAATAGCGCGTCAAAGTTTACTAAGAAATCAGAAAATTATTCGATATGGGGTATCTATTGGCTCTGCAACATCAGATATAGCTAAAGGTAGTCATGTTCATATTCATAATATGAAGAGTGACTATATACCAAGCCATACCAGACAGTCATTGGTTGGAGAATAATTGATATGAAAGGCTTTTTAAGAGCAGATGGTCGTAAAGGCATTCGAAATTCAGTAGTGGTTGTTTACTTAGTGGAGTGCGCTCACCATGTAGCCAAAACTATTGTTAATAAAATTGACCATGAGGATGTCCAACTTATTGGCTTTCCTGGTTGCTACCCTAACGATTACTCTTTACAAATGATGGAAAAACTTTGCACGCATCCAAATGTCGGTGGTGTAGTCATTGTTTCTCTTGGCTGTGAAGGTTTTAATCGTGAAAAGCTCACCCAAACAATCGTTAATAGTAAGCGTCCTGTAGAAACGTTAGTGATCCAAAAATGTGGTGGAACAAAGTCCACCATTGAACTAGGTATAGAAAAAACATCTATAATATTAGCTGAAATAGCAACAACACAGCGCACTAAACTCAATATCAGTGACTTGGTTATTGGTACAATTTGTGGTGGCTCTGATGGCACCAGTGGTATTAGCGCAAACCCTGCTGTAGGTGCATGCTTTGACATGTTAATTAATGATGATGCCACCTGTATATTTGAAGAAACAGGGGAATTAATTGGGTGTGAACACATTATGGCAGATAGAGCTGAGTCAAAAGAACTAGGCGAAGCCTTAATCACTTGTGTTGAAAAAGCTGAAAAATATTACACCAAAATGGGCTATGGCAGTTTTGCGCCTGGTAATGCTGAAGGAGGCCTAACAACACAAGAAGAAAAGTCAATGGGCGCTTATGCAAAATCGGGAGCATCAGATATAAACGGTATTATCTTACCCGGTGAACGCCCTCATAAAAATGGCTTGTTTTTAATGGATGTAGTACCTGATGGGGAGCCTGTGTTTGGTTTTCCTAATATTTCTGACAATGCAGAAATCGTTGAGATGATAGCTTCTGGTGCATTAATGGTGCTATTTACCACAGGACGAGGTTCAGTAGTCGGCTCAGCTATATCTCCTGTAATAAAAATATGTGCGAATCCTGAAACTTATAAAAAATTAAGTGAAGATATGGATGTTAATGCAGGGGCAATTATTGATGGTCATGTAACCGTTAACGAGATGGGTAAAGTAATTTACGACCAAATCATCGGTGTGGCAAGCGGTAATATGACTAAATCTGAGGCATTAGGCCATAAAGAATTCATTTTAACCTATAAAACCTTTGATGGGTCTGAGTCACCTAAAGCATTAGGCCCGTCTTGTCTTAGGTAAAAGAAACTAATTATAACACCATACTATTACATTCAATCGTGTAACGAAAAACAACAGGTGAAAAAATGAGTGATTATTTTAACAATAACTTTCCCGATGTTACAGACTTAAAGCGACACGCCAAAAAGCGTATCCCTAAATTTTCCTTCAATTACTTTGAAGGTGGTTGTATGGAGGGAGTTGGTGTGCAACGTAATCGTGCCGATATTGAAGCAGTACAATTGCGAAATGAGCTACTAAAGCCATTTAGTGGCAGTGATTTAAGTGTTGAGCTATTGGGTCATAAATATTCTGCACCTTTTGGTATTGCGCCTGCGGGCTTACAGGGTTTAACGTGGCCTAAATCTCCAGAAATATTAGCTAAAACCGCTGCCATAAAAAACATTCCTTATATATTAAGTACTGTTTCATCAAGCAGTTTAGAGCGTATTGCAGAAGTGTCGGAAGGAAAAGCTTGGTTTCAATTATATAACCCAACTGGCAACGTTATTCGTCAAGCCTTACTCAGTCGTATCACAGCTGCACAATATAGGGTACTCGTCATCACCGTTGATATGCTAACGTTTGGCTTGCGACCAAGAGATATTAGAAATAGCTTAGCAATGCCGCCTAAAATGACCATAAGCAATATACTACAAATGTTGTCATGTCCTCAATGGTTAATGGCTACCGCTTTAAATGAGGTACCTGAAATAGAAACCCTAAAACCTTATATACCTAAAGGTATGCCGACAGATCAACTTGATGCTGGTGAATCACCGGTAAAGCCTTTACAACGTATATCAAAAAAATATTGCAATAAGATAAAAATATTTATGGACAGTCGTTTACAAAGCGGTACCTATATTGCTAGTACGCTAGCATCAGGGGCTGATTTTACTTTCTTAGGTCATTCTTTTATTTATGGTGTTGGTGCTCTGGGCAATGAAGGGGGTATTCATACTATTAACTTACCTCATTGCAGTTAACCCAAATAATGAATCAACTGGGTTGTAGTAAGGTCACGGATTTACACAAACATCTTGTAAAGTAAATACCGTGTTAACTAACATCATCATAATAGTGAAGTAGTTTTCAATATGAATAAAAAATTTGATACGCGTCAACTGGGCAAAACATCACTCAATGTTACAACATTAGGGTTTGGTGCTGCCTCAATGGGTAACCTTTATCAATCGGTATCTGATGACAACGCTAAGGAGACATTAGCGACTGCCATTAATTTAGGACTGAATTTATTCGATACCTCCCCTCGCTATGGTGCAGGACTTAGTGAACGTAGAGTAGGAGATGCTCTAAGGTATTTGCCAAAAGATGCATACATATTATCGACAAAAGTCGGTCGGTTACTTAAGTCTGATACAAAAGCTGATATTAATAAATTACGTCATGGCTTTCTGACTCCTATGCCGTTTGAGGCTCATTATGATTATTCCTATAGCGGCATAATGCGCTCATTTGAAGACAGCCAGCAACGCTTAGGCTTAGCTGAAATTGATATCCTACTCGTACATGACATTGGAAGTTACACACATGGTGACGAGGATAAGAACTACTTTAAACAATTTGAAACCAGTGGATATAAAGCACTAGAAGAACTTAGAAAATATGGAGCAATACAAGCCGTTGGCTTGGGCGTCAATGAAACCGAAATTTGTGAACGAGCGATGAATATAGGTCAATTCGATTGCTTTTTATTAGCAGGCAGATATTCATTGCTAGAGCAAGAACCACTACATCAATTTTTACCTAAATGTGAGGCACATGGTGCCTCTATAATATTAGGTGGACCGTATAATTCAGGTATTTTAGCCACAGGCGTTCATGGTAAAAGTGTTCCTCATTATGACTATGAACTCGCGCCTAAACACATCATTAATAGAGTGGCTAACATTGAAGCTGTATGTGCGCAATACAAAGTGTCCTTGGCCGCCGCCGCTTTACAGTTTCCACTCGGCCATGCTGCAGTGGCATCAGTTATACCTGGGCTAGGAAGTGCCAGACGAGTACAGCGTACTGTTGAATTATTTAATGAAGTTATTCCTGACGCGTTTTGGCAAACATTGAAAGATGAAAACCTGCTTGACCAAGCAGCCCCCTTACCAACACCGACGACAAAGTCAGTGGAAAATGTCTCATGAATATCGATAAACCATTAAACGAAAGTGGTATCACTAAAGTTGATAGTCATCAACATTTTTGGCAATTATCACGCGGTGACTATCGGTGGCTGACACCTGAGCTTAAAGTACTTTATCAGGATTTTCTTCCTGAGCAATTATCAACAGAATTGGCCAAAAATAATGTTAGCCAGACCGTATTAGTACAAGCAGCAGAGAGCGAAGCGGAAACACACTTTTTACTTGAGCTAGCTAAAAATACAGACTTTGTCGCTGGTGTTGTTGGATGGGTTGATATGGAAGATCCTTTAGCTGTAACTAAATTAACAAACTTAGCTAAAAATTCATATTTCAAAGGCATTCGTCCGATGTTACAAGATATTGATGATGTTAACTGGATATTAAAGGATGATTTTACGCCTATATTTGGGTTTATGGCAAAAAACAAACTAACTTTTGATGTATTGATCAGAGATGTACATCTATCCAATATTCATATATTGGCTCAAAGATACCCAACATTAAAAATTGTTATTAACCATTGTGCAAAACCAAACTTATCTAAACTTCCTTCTGATTTTTGGAAAGATAGACTCACTAACATTGCAGAATGTAAGAACGTATATATAAAACTCTCTGGTTTATTAACCCAAGCGCCTCAAGGAAGAGTATTAAAAGAAACAATTCAGCCATATTTTGATTTTGTCATAGCTACATTTAGCACTGATCGAATTTTATGGGGTAGCGATTGGCCCGTAATTAAATTAAATGGTGAATATAAAACGTGGGTGAAAATGACAGAGTCTCTGCTTGATAACTGCTCAGTTAAAGAAAGGCAGAATATTTGGTCATTGAATGCAAAACAATTTTATAACTTACCTATTTATTAACTTAAGAATTAGGACTAAATAATGATTGAACGAAAAACAACCATTGCTCTTGTTACTGGTGGGGGAAGTGGTATTGGCCGAAGCATTTGCTTACGCCTTGCTCTAAAAGGGCACAAAGTATTGGTAGTAGATTTAGATTTGAATGCTGCACAAAGGACTGTTGAAGAAGTAATAAATAATGGCGGGCAAGCAGAAGCGTATGTTGTTGATGTTTCAAATAATGAGCAGGTTTTAGCCTTATTTAACAATATTAATGAAGAGCACACCATTGATGTTTTAATTAACAATGCTGGGATCGCGCATATAGGTAATATAGAACAAACCAGCGAATCAGATCTCGACCGTATTTATAACATCAATGTTAAAGGGGTTTATAACTGTATCTTAGGCGTCATTGAAACGATGAAAACACAAAAGCGTGGTGTCATTATCAACATGGCATCAGTTGCCTCTTCTGTCGGCATCGCTGACCGATTTGCTTATTCAATGACGAAAGGTGCGGTACTAACCATGACCTACTCTATTGCCAAAGACTATATCGCTGATGGTATTCGCTGTAATTGCATTTCTCCAGGACGGGTACATACCCCTTTTGTTGATAATTTCTTAGAAGAAAACTACTCGGATAATAAAGAAGAAATGTTTGAGAAACTATCCAAAAGCCAGCCAATAGGTCGTATGGGTAATCCAGATGAAATAGCGGCAATGGTCGATTATCTCTGCTCTGATGATGCGGCATTTATCACTGGCAGTAACTTCCCTATCGATGGTGGCTTTGTCACCCTAAATAATTAATCTTTCAAAATTATAAGAGACTTACAAAGTGAAATTACTTCGTTATGGCCCAATAGGCCAAGAAAATCCCGGTATTCTTGATACTGACGGCAACATTCGTTGTCTTAAAGCCATAATAACTGATATTGATGGTAACGCCTTGTCTGAAAATAACTTACAACGTATACAAGCTATCGATATTACTAGTTTACCTATTATTAATGCAGATGTACGTTTAGGTGCATGCGTTGGTGATGTGGGAAAATTTATTTGTATCGGCCTTAATTACGCCGACCATGCCGCAGAATCAGGCATGCCTATTCCTAGTGAACCTGAGGTTTTTACTAAAGCAACTAGTGCAATATCAGGCCCCAATGATGACATCATTCAACCAAAAAATAGTGACAAGCTTGACTGGGAAGTTGAACTAGCCATTGTTATAGGTAAACATACTTCTTATGTAAGCGAGAAAGATGCTCATCAACACATTGCTGGCTACTGTGTCTGTAATGATGTATCTGAACGTACCTTCCAACTAGAAAAAGGCAGTCAGTGGGATAAAGGAAAAGGGTGCGATACTTTTGGCCCTATAGGGCCATGGTTAGTTACTCGTGACGAAGTTAAAGACGATAACAACTTAGCTATGTGGTTAGAAGTCAATGGTAGAACTTATCAAAATGGTAATACTAAAACGATGATATTCAAGCCTGCATATATTGTCAGTTACTTAAGCCAATTTATGAGTTTACAACCAGGTGATGTTATTTCTACGGGTACACCTCCGGGCGTTGGTTTAGGCCAAAAACCTCCTTTATATTTAAAACCAGGTGATAAAATTACATTAGGTATTGAAGGACTTGGCACTCAAAAGCAAAAAGTAGTTTCTTTAATTTAAAGTAAATAATATAAGAAGATAATATGATGTTACATATAAATAAAAAAATTTTGTTAATCGCTACCTCTTTTATTTCATGTGTTAGCCTAACAGCATGCGCTGTTAGTTTGACTGATAAAAAATATGAAGATAATGCTTGGTGGGCATCAGGTAAAAAAACACTAGAACAAAGGCTAAATATTATTCAGCGTAATAATCCAGCTAAAAATGTCATATTATTTATTGGTGACGGCATGGGAATTTCAACAATTACGGCTGCTCGTATTTTTGATGGCCAATCACGAGGTGGAACAGGTGAAGAAAACGTTTTATCTTTTGAAAGGTTTCCTCATGTTGCACTAATTAAAACCTATAGTGTTGACGCACAGGTAGCTGATTCAGCTTCTACAGCAAGCGCTATGAATACAGGCGTTAAAACAAAATTTATGGCCGTTAGTACATGGGGTGATCAACCTACCGCTGATTGCTTTGGCCCAGAAAAGAATTTTCCTAAAACAATTGCTGAAACTGCGGAGTCTCTTGGGCTATCAACTGGTATTGTTACTACAGATAAAGTGACTTACGCTACACCTGCCGCTGTCTATGCACATTCGCCTAGTAGAAGTTGGGAAAGTGATGCCGATATCCCTTTAGAGTTAAGAGAGAAAGGTTGTCAAGATATAGCTCAACAACTTATCGAATTTCCTTATGGTAACGGCTTAGATGTCATTATGGGCGGTGGTCTTGAGGCTTTACTTCCAAAATCTCAAGGAGGAAAGCGTCTCGATAATAAAAATTTAGTTAATATCTGGAAAGACAATAATCCCAACGGAAAGTTTATTAGCTCAGCCTCTGAACTTCGTGATAAGAACAACATGAATACAGATAAACTATTTGGTGTTTTTGCTTCTCATCATATGTCTTATGCTGTAGATAAAAATGAAGATGAAGAGCCTACGTTAGCCGAAATGACTAGCTCTGCAATTGACGTATTATCAAAAAATCCTAAAGGATATTTTTTGATGGTTGAAAATGGTCATATTGATCATGCTCATCATAAAAATAATGCCTATAGAGCACTGTCCGATACACAAGCATTTGCACAGGCTATTGAAACGGCATTGAGTAAAGTTGATCTAGATAATACATTAGTGCTCGTTACTGCCGATCATTCGCATCCACTCACGATGGTGGGCTACCCTATACGTGGTAACCCAATTCTAGGCAATGTTATACCTGTTTCAAGTCAAAAAGGGGGCTATAAAGTCATTGATGGTTATGCAGTAGACAATAATAAAGAAACATATACGACATTAGGCTACCGTGTTGGCCCTCAAGAAAAACAGCCTATAAAAACTGACGTTATCGAAGAAGTGGCAAATAAAAATTATCATCAAAAAACAGCGATTCCAATGAGAGGTGGTTTTCACGGAGGTGAAGATGTGGCCCTTTTTGCAACAGGTCCACAATCTCATTTAGTCGGCGGAGTTCTTGAACAAAATGTAATATTCCACATTATTACTCAAGCATTAGGTTGGAATGATCAATAAAAGCGCCCCTATAACACATTTTGTGTACTTCCAAGTTTAAATAACCTCAGTTCGGTATAAGGATAAAATAAATTGAACTAAGTGCCCGTTCCTAGAGTCGATCTTTCGACCAAGAAAAAACAGAAAGATAAAAAGAAACGGGCATGAACAAACTAGTTGAGGTATTCTGTGATGTCGATGAGCGAAGTTATTACTATCCTTATTGCTTTTCATACGTAAGCGTCGGATAAACCACACCTAATACCAGTTGCATTAATTAAGTGCTTTATTTTATACGTAGAAAAATTGCCAAATACAAAATTATACATTAATTCCCGCTACATAACCTGAACTCCAAGCCCACTGAAAGTTGTACCCACCAAGCCATCCAGTGACACCAATAGCTTCGCCAATAAAATATAAGCCAGATACTGATTTAACTTCCATTGTTTTAGACGATAAGTTATTAGTATTGAGTCCCCCAATAGTAACTTCAGCCGTCCGATATCCCTCAGTTCCCGAAGGTTTTATTTTCCATGAATGAATATTGTCTGCTATTGATTGGACTTGTTTATGGTTAAGCTGTTTGATAGGTAAATTGGGAATTTCAAATAAATCCATCAGCTTTTCTACGAACCTTTTAGCAAAATGCTTCGACAGCAAGTTTTTAATAGATACATTGGGTTGTTCAGATAAAGCCTGGGTAATAATATTCTGTATATTTTCATTAGGAAGTAAGTCTACTTCAACTATATCGCCAGGATTCCAATAAGAAGATATTTGTAATATTGCTGGCCCTGATAAGCCTCTATGGGTAATCAACATGTCTTCAGCAAAGGAGGTGTTGTTTGTTGTTACAATAACATTAGTGGATATACCTGAAACCTCAGCTAAGACATCTTTTAATGCAGGATCTAATGTAAACGGAACTAAACCAGCTCTTGTTGGTAATATTTCAAGACCAAACTGTTCTGCTATTTTGTATGCAAATGGAGTTGCTCCTAACTTCGGCATAGATAAGCCGCCTGTAGCAATAATTAAGCTTTGACATTGATAATCAGCTTTACTAGTTTTTACTAGAAACTCACCTGATACTAGCTTTTCAATACTCAGTATTTCAGTTTGATAACTAAAATTAACGGCGCTTTTCTCGCACTCAGAAATAAGCATCGCTACAATTTCTTTAGCGGAATCATCACAAAATAATTGCCCTAATGTTTTTTCATGGTATGGAATATTGTATTTTTCTACCAATGCAATAAAGTCCCACTGAGTGTATTGGTTAAGTGCCGACTTACAAAAGTGAGGGTTTTCACATAAATATTTTTCTGATTCTATGTAGTAGTTAGTGAAGTTACAACGTCCTCCTCCAGAGATTAATATTTTTTTACCTGGTTGCTTGGCATGATCAAGAATAACTGTTTTCTTTCCTCTTTCACCAGACTTCGAGGCCGCCATAAGACCTGCAGCCCCCGCTCCAATTACAACAACATCGTATTTCAACACTTTCATACTCTCAATATTACCTTTAATACAATTATACCATTACTACCTGAATAACTTATAACATTGGTTATTTAAACGTTGGGTTAATTTATTGATCGCAAAAAACCGTCCTAAAAACGGCTTTTTACTTTAAGCTTTAAGTTATTTATTAGCAGCAAACTAATAAGCTACACCAATACGCGTATTATGATGTATTGATTGTTCAGCTTTATCTAATAATGCTACTGCATAATCTTGAACAGATATTTTACTATCTCCACTAGCGTCAGTAAGTAAATTATCTCCGCCTGTTCTATAGCTTCCTGTGCGTTCACCAGGAAATATTTCTGCAGCAGGACTCACAAATAACCAATCTAAAGTACTGTTACTATTTTTAAATACGGTTAATGCTTGTCCTTGGGCAATGGCTTCATCTTTATAATCAGCTGGGAAGTCAGGTAACGATACAAGTTGAACATTTGGTGCAACTTCTAAGCTTCCAGCGCCACCTACCCAAATTAAGCGCTTGGCATTAAAAGAGGGTAAGTCATTTAATAATCGTTGCGCAGCTTGGGCTACTATTCCATGATTGCCTTTAGCTCTTCCACCTATGGATGCGATGACAACATCAGCCCCATCTATCGCTTCTTTTAACCCATTACCATTTTCTAAATCAACTGAATGCGTGATAACGCCAGCTTGAGTTATTTTATTTGCCTCGCGGCTAATGGCCACAACGTGATGTTTTCTCATTAAAGCTTCCGCCATAATAGTTGAGCCAATCCAGCCTGTTGCACCAATAATTGCTATTTTCATAATATTCTCCGATGTGTTTAAAGTTTGCTTAACCCGAACATCAGGTTATTTATCTTGGAATTGATTATGAACTCGATATTTATTGAAATAAATATCGATTTATGCAAATAATTGTTTCATAGAGTGAAACAGTAGGTAGATATGGATAAGTTTGAAGCCCTAAAAAGTTTTGTTGAAGTCGCTAACACTGGTAGCTTCACCGAAGCTGCAACACAGTTAAACTTAAACCGAGTTAAAGTCACTCGTCATGTGAAAGAAGTGGAAGATTGGTTAAATATTCGTTTATTACATCGTACCACTCGAAAAGTTAGTTTAACTGCACCAGGCTTAGATGTTTTACAGCATTGTGAAAGGATATTAAATGAAACAGCTAGTTTAGAAAGCTTGGCGCGTAGTCATAATGAAGAGCTAATTGGCGAAATTCGAATTGCAAGCCCAATAGGTTTAGGACAAAATTTACTTTATGACATGGTGGCAGAGTTCACGGCAGAAAACCCGAAAGTTGTCATTCAACTTATAATGTCAGACAAAAATGCATTATTGGTAGAAGAACGTATAGATCTTGCCTTGCGATACACTGAGCAACCAGATGAAAGCTTTATTGCTCGTCGGTTAATGCGTATCTCAAGTGCACTGTGCTGCTCCCCAAAATATTTGGAAACACATAACAAACTTACTCTACCTCAACAACTTGTTGATCATAATTGCTTAATTCATATACCTCATCGCTATTGGAACTTCATTGAAGGGCAGCAGTTATTCTCTATACCAGTAAAAGGAAGTATTCAAGCCAATGACATCGGAGTATTAGTTAAAGCTGCAGTCAATGGTGCAGGGGTTGCTTATTTGCCGTGCGACTTGGCAAATCCATTTTTAGAAGGTGGTGAATTAGTGCAACTAATGCCTGATATTCCGTTGCCTGTTATGTCACTTTGGGCTGTATACTTGTCCCGCAGTTATCAGCGACCAGTGGTGAGGGCATTTATCGACTTTTTGGCTAATAAATGGCAAAGGGATATCAATGTTTTTAATTAAGGTTGTCAATTTATTATTTGTGTCTCTGAATTCAAAGGAACTGAATATGCACTCAGTGCATACTATGATTTCAAAGATAAAATTAATACTACTACAAATTAACACAAGCCGTGAATACTATTCTAAATCTAAATACTGCACTTTATTTATTCTATTAACTTATTTATTTCATTGAAATATCCTGGGATAACTTGAGATAAACAAATAATACCCAATTTGATTAAATTTCTTCCCAACTCAGAGCTTCATTAGCGAGCTTAGAACAAGGAAAATTGATTAAACATAGTTACTCTATATTTCTTCAATTTTGTGATGTTATCAGTTTGCTAATGAGCTCCCAAAGGGC
>Ga0193952_1000216_pt1 | contig 24867 bp, 18 predicted proteins | sample BB_3_MG_FD_140368 | JGI IMG/M metagenome (GOLD analysis project Ga0193952, IMG submission 140368) | Microbial mat bacterial communities from the Broadkill River, Lewes, Delaware, United States - BB_3_MG | ecosystem: Environmental > Aquatic > Freshwater > River > Microbial mats | place: USA... | reverse complement strand
TCAAGTTCCCAGATACTCATACGCCCCATATTCTTCTCCCTAATAACAAGATCAGTCATCTCATTGTCAATATAAGCAGTAACAGGAACATCATAACTAGAAGCTATGGTCTTTAGATCACCAAGCATATTACTTATATCTGTATTATTTTGGGCAAGTTTAAATCTATCGACATTCAACTGAAAGCCCTTCTGTGCTGAAGCATTACGGTGACTTCCTATAATCAACTTCTGAACTCTCGCACTCTCTTGCAGCTTCTCTTTAACCTTCTCACAATAAGATAGAATCTTTCTATAGTTATATCCAGTTATCTTAATTACTGAATTTCGCCAATTATTCTCATACACATTATTCGTAAAACCTTTTTGAAGTCCAGAAATAGAAGCATTGGCATTTCCAATAGAATTTGCATATCCTCCCAATTCATCCTGCAATTGCTTAGGAAAACCAGTCTCTTCATACTCCTTCTTAAAAAGAATATTTATACGTGCTTTACGTGCTGAGCGGCAATAAGAAGTAAATTTCTCAACCTGATCATAAGAAGCAATAAAATTCTCAAAACGTTTCATCGCCTCATTCATCTGATTCATAGTTGCACCATGATCCATATACAAAGTCAAATAAAGCTGTACTCTTCTATCTCTCCTGTTTCTATACGATTCACTAGTCATATTATTTGTAAAAAGACGAAGTGAACCACCCAAACACTTATCTACATAAGGCTTTATATCTCCATAAAAATCACTACCTATAGTATTATTATACCAATTATCATACCACTTATCACCCTCAAGTCCACGTGGTAACATATAAATTGGAGTACCAAAACCTAAGATAGCAATCACAATCAAAAGAGCTTTCCATCTCTTAGAGAAGATAATAACTCTTGTATATATATTATTAAAGAAAGAGATTCTCCTTATTCTCTTCATATGACTCGAATCACTATTCTTCTTAATAATAATCTTATCCATCAATGCAGGAACAAAGAATAAAGATATTGCAAGAGAAACAGATAGATTTACCAAGATAACCATTGAAAAGCCCTTTATATTCCCCATCACAGAATCGCCCATTCCAAAGACAACCCATAGAGCACCAAGAGTGGTAAGTGTTGCAGCTAGAATTGCTACAAAGACCTTCTTATCCTTATGGAAACGAAGATGGTCAGCCATGACTATTACATTATCAATAATAATACCCAAAGAGACCGTTATCCCTGCCATTGTATATATATTAATCTCTATCCCTAAGAAATAATAAAAGACAAAAGATATAAGGATATTTGCCAATAGACAGGTTGAAATAATAGATAGATACTTTAAATTTCTACTTATTAACAGAACAAAAACAAGTAATATAAGAATCGTTAGACTCGTTCTAAAAATGATAGTATTAATCTTCTCTTTTAACTCTTCTGTTGAATCCTGTGCCACATTCAAAGAATATCCATCAGGCATTTGTAAAGCTATATCATCAAGAAGATTACGTATCTCAGAGGCTTTATCTATCCTATTAACAGAGCCCTCAACGTAGATATTTATGTTTATTCTATTTAATCCATTAGTACGGTAATACGAACGAGGGGCTTTCTCCTTATAGGATATCTTTACAATATCTTTAAGACGAATAATTCTACTACCAACTTTCTTAACAACAATCTCTTTAATTTCACTCTTATCTAATCCTCCATCACCTTTTATGACAACATAAGAGTACTCACTACGATTAGATTTACTAACAAGGACTTTTCCAGCATCTTTACGCAAATAGAAATTGTTTATTGAAGAATATAAATCATAAGAAGTAAGATTCATATTCTCAAGAATCTTCTTATCGTATTCTAGAACCCACTCGAAAGGTTCATAACCAGTGACATCCACTTGCTTAACACCCTTAGTCTGCTTAAGAACAGGAGTAATATTCTCTTTGGCATAATTAGCCACATCAAGAGTAGAACCAGGACCAGTAATCACATATCCAAGTAAGAGAGCATTCTCATCATTCTCATCCCTTCTACTATCTTCACTAAGAGGATAAATCCGAACTAATTTAGGGAGATTGGGTTTTACAGTCCGCAGAATAGAGGATATCTCAAGCTTAGTAACATCAAGACTAACCTCCTTATCAATCTCAAGTTTAATATATCCACCACCATAATATGTAGTAGAATGAATATTAGTAATACCCTCTATTCTAGAAAGATTACCCTCAAGTTTTGAAGTCACCTCTGACTCCACTAGCTCAGCATTAGCATCTCGCCAAGAGTAACTCACATAAAGATTATTACTATTAGGGGATGGGTACAGCTTGACCGACAAACGAGGAATAAGACATATTCCCCATAGCATCAGTACTATGAAAATTGTATTTATTGAAAATGATGAAAATTTCACGTAAACAGTTATGAGTTAGAAGTAATTATTATTAATTATAAGATTTTGCTTGTGCGATTCTGCTTCTAATTATCAAGCTTCACCTCTGTCTGATGAGCCAATCCAAGATTATTCTCATAAATAACCTCATCTCCAGCAGCCAATCCCTTAGTAATACTTACCTCTGTACTATTTTCAAAACCAGTTGTCACATACTTCCATATCGCTTCTCCATCTTTATAGACAAAAACAATCTTCTTCCCTTGACGAGCAAGAACAGCCGATTTAGGTACGATAAGACTATTCTCAATCTCACGCTTAACCTTAATACTCATATTCATACCATCCACAAGAGATGAATTTTTATTATCAATAACGGCCTTAAGTTTTACCATACCATTCTCATCAATCTTAGGATTAATCTCAGTAATAACCCCAAAAAGACAAAGTGACTGATTAGCAAAAGCACAAGCCTCAACCTTCATTCCCTTCTTTAGATAAGATATCTCTGTCTCCAAGACATCAAAAACAATCTCCATCTTAGAATCATCAAGTAAGACGCAGAATTTCTTATACTCAGAAGATGAATTACACTCCTTAACATCCATATCAGCAATAGTACCAGAAAAAGGAGCATAAATACTAGTATTATTAAAATCGTGTTGAGCCTTTCTACAAGCACTCAAAGCAGCAGTGTAACCACTTCTAAGCTTCATAATATCAAAAATCTTCTTTGAAATCTTTGCTGTATCTTTAAATTTATACCCACTACTAATAAGCTCATTCTCAAGCTCAAGCTTAGCTTTTCTTAGATTCAAATCTGCCTCATTCAAGGATTGAGCAGACTTATAGGTATCAACAGAAGTAAGTAAGTCACCTTTCTTCACTCTGTCACCATTACTCACCTTAACAGCCTTAACTATATCATCAGTCAGAAACTTAAGAGTAGCCTTCTTAACTGCCTCAGCCTTACCATTACACACTAGTTCAAGCTTAAACTTATCAAGTTTAGCCTTAATAGTCTTCACCTTTACAACTTCTTGCTTACTCTCAATCTTAGAATAAGATTTTTCCTCACTCTTAGCATTTGTACAAGCAACAAATGCAAGTGCAGATAGTCCGATTATTATATTGTTTATTCTCATTTATTTATGTGATTATGGAATTTCTTTTTATCGTTTCTTATATAGTCCCTTAAAGATACTAATTATTATAATGTTTTTATCCTTTAATTCTAACAATAGCCAATATAGGATTGGATTCTGCAGTGAGACCTGATGCCATTTCTCGCAACTTAGGATCTTATTTAAACTTAACAGACATCATTAAAGGATTATCCTCCTCCTTAAGATTCTGGATAAGAGTTCTTAATTTAGCAGACGATTTTGAAGGATGATGACTAATGAAGTCAAGAATTTCATCCCTTTTCTCAACAATATCCTCAGCTGCAACAATAGATATAGCTCTTCCCTCTGTCTGATATTCAGGAGAAAAATTTAGCCCAGAAACAATATCATCAATAAAGAAATTCATTTTACAATGTCCTCTTTTAGAAACAGGAGCATCGGGATAAAATGTTCTACTAAATGTTTTTTCTATTTTATTATAAATCTTATAATAAGACAATTTTGCTTGAAACACCTTAAAGATCAAAATATTCTCAGATTCAAAAACACCACAGTTAGGACGAAGAATACCCTGGCACGTTAATAGCTTATCTCTAACATCTTTTCTAAAATACTCTTTCAGACTAGGTTTCATCTCTCCAGTCAATACACTCTCAGGAATCAAGTTAGTTTTCTCTATTCTAAAGATTGTATCTGCACCATACTCTAGATATTTACAAGAAGTATTATCTTCCCAAAGAGAACTATAAGATGAACCATTATGACCATGCTTTTCTTTTTTTCTTGGATAGAGGTGACTAAGATAGACTTTACTCTCTTTCCCGCTACCATCAATAAAAGTAATAAGTGGGGTATTTTCTATAAGTCTTTGATCGAGGTTCTGCCTAGAGACAATAATAGAAGAGTCAATAATTTGAATACATCCAACATCCTTCTTTACACGAATTTCCTTTAAGAATTTTCCATCAAAACCATATACTAGAATCTTATTGCCCCTACAATCATTTGCATATATTTGTTTCTGTTTTCTATCCAATTGCAAAGGAGGATTAAGCTGTAAATACTCCTTAGGACCACGCCCTTTAGAACCAATAGACCTTATAAACTTACCATTTCTATCATACTGAGAAATCTTATACATCTCCATCAAAAAGATATAATCATCAGTAAGAGCAACATCAAGAACCCAAAAAGGTCTAATAGGCTGACTCATATCCAAAGCAACAAAATCTAACTCAGAAGCTACTGCAGATAAGTTGTTGTTATAAACTTTACACTCTGAAAACAATGGTATTTTTTCAAGTCCATTAGAGGCTTCCTCCTCTGTCTTAACATTTGAAGGTTTTTCCTCACTCTTAGCATTTGTACAAGCAACAAAAGCAAGTGCAGATAGTCCGATTATTATATTGTTTATTCTCATCTATTTATATGATTATGGAATGTCTTTTTATAGTTTCTTATATAGTCCCTTAAAGATACTAATTATTATAATATTTCTTATTTTTTAATTCTAACAACAGCCAATATAGGATTGGATTCTTCTGTAAGAGTCTCACATAGCTTCATTAATTTAGGATCCTTAATCTTATCCTTATTATCTAACAATTCAAGAGCATCAATAGAAAGAATAAAATCACCATTTGAACATGTCTTTACCTGCCACTCTATACCATTCATATTAATCCCTAAATACTTACTATCTTTAATATGTTTTGGATGTATAAGCTTATTGAGTTTATTAAAATATAACATACACCCCATATACTTATGCTTAGACGAAAGATTCATGAGTTTAAGATTATCTCCAAAATATAATACATCAGAGCGATATACATTTCTAAGCTTCTTATTGAAATAGTCAATATCCTCAGGAGCACTCTTATACTTACCAAAATTCAATACCATCTCAGCTCTATTATTATAATCCTCATCAACAGAATAAATCGTATCATTAATAGGTGAATTATAAAAATACTTACCATCATATTGTGACATCGCTGCATTATAACTCGTTCCCACATTTCGAGTAATCGAATTCATAATACTCTTCATAGGTTTAAGGTCTGCATCATAAACATCAACAGTAACATCCTGCTTAGGTCCATTTGGATGCTTCAATAAATAATTCCCTTTTGCATCAACTTGAATAGAAGTTAAGCGAGACACTTCATTAATCTTATCTCTAGCAATAAAATTACCAAGAGTATCAAAACGCACCAACTGATTAAGATCAGAGATACATAACTCTTTCTTAATAGGATTAATAGACAATTTACAAACAAATTGAAACTCAGCAGGTCCTCTTCCTTTTCCACCTATCTTCTTAATGAAACGTCCTTTAGACGAGAACTTATACAAAGAATTTATAAGAGATATATACATATCATCTCCATAAAAAACGACCTGACCTATAGAACCAAGTAAACACTCCTTCTTAGTCTCAAGAGGAATATACTTAATAGTAGAGACATACTCTCCTAGATCAAAATCAACAGGATGATCTATTGCATACTGAACATCCAAAACTGGCATTTCATTCTTCGTATTATTACAGCCAAGTAGCATGAATAAGACTAAACTTAAGTAATATAATTTTCTCATATATTTATTGTTTTTTCAAACGAGCTAATACTAGCACTGGATTAGATTCTTCAGTCATTCCTTTTGCTATTTCAGCAAGTCTTTTATAATATTTTGAATCACTATCTTTAGATTCATCTAAATAATCCAATAAATCAACAGCTTGAATACTTGTTACTAAATACTCATTATTAATTAAATAGGGCTCTGATATATGTGCAAGATTATCCATATCATTATAAAAGAAATAACTACTAGTATTTTCATCACCATCAAAAGACTTTGCCATTGATAATACACGTTTATTCTTATCATATACATAAGAATTAAAGCAACCACCAATAAATATAAATCTATCTGTCTCTCCTGTGACCCTTGAATTCTCACTAAAAAAATAAGAATCACAATATATTGTTACTCCTGGATATTTCGAAGCTCCAATCTCATTGGAGGTAAAAGCTGGTCTAAAGTCATTATTATTAAGAATCACATGCGCTTTTAATCCTGCATTTCCTCTCATAAAAACTGTATCACTTGCTAATTCTTGAAAATAGACCTCATCATTATATTTATAAATAGTAGCGCCTAACAAGAAGAATCCTGTATTTTCAACATCCTTAAAGAAATGATCTGGAAAATATTTACTCTTCAACTTATTAAAAATCTTCCCCTCCCTGTTCTGCTCCATAAGTATATTATACTCATATTTATCATCTTTTACTAAAGCATAATGTTTAGTTCCAAGAAACGATTTAGAAGAAGACTCATACATCAGAGAACGTAAATCACACTTAATATCCTCAGATAAAAGCTTACCATTATAATCAAATTCTAATAAACGATTCTTTGAAAAAGCCTTTGCATATAGCTGTTTATTATCTCTATCAATACATATCTCACCACATACAAATTCATTAGCTCCTCTACCCTTCTTTCCAAACTGACCAAGAAATTCTCCTTTAGTATTAAAATGATATAGATTACCATTATCACGAATAAAAAGATCCCCACCATCAATCAAATATTTTCTTGACTCAGAATCAGATATCAAACATTTATTATTAGTTTCTAAGGGGATATAAATAATCTCATCACACAGATCAGATATATTAATTTGAGCAGAATCCTTCCTAGATTTATCAAGATCAAGATGTAAAATCCCATCTTTCATTGAAGCATATTTATACGCTACATTTACTTTCTTATCACCGTGACTAGAACATGACAAAAGCATACAAATTGAAATCACCCCAAATAAAACTCTTTTCATCATATATCTCTTTATTCTATATTTCAGTTATTATTTTTTCAAACGAGCAAGCATAATGACAGGATTAGATTCCTCTGTCAATCCCCCAACTATCTTCTCTAATTGTTTTACATATTTAGCTTTGCCATTATTAGACTCTTTCAAGTTCTCTAGCTGTTCCATTAAATCAGCTACAGAAACAATTGAATATAGATATTCGCTATTAACAAGTCGAGTAGATACAATATGATTCATCCCATCTAAATCATTAAAATACATATACTTCTTAGCCTTCTTTACACCAAACTCATCTTCTTCGTGCTTCACATACTTTTTAACACATGATAATTTTCTATCTGATTTATCATATACATAGGTAGGTTCATAATGACTATCAACAAAAACAAAACGTGAAGACTCTCCACAAACAATTGCTGGGAAATAATCATTGCAAACATAAGAGTGACATATTTTTCTTAAAGACTGAAGATTTACAGAGGTAAAAGCTTTCTTAAAATCCTTATTATTTAGAATAATATGAGGTATTAAAGAATCATCTTCTTTCTTAAAAACGGTATCACTAGCTATTTCTTGAAAATAGATAGAATTATCTAAAACATATTTTGAACTACCATTTGAGACCACTCTAATCCCTTTACCTCCATCAAAGAATTTATTCGGAAAATAATTACTTAATTTACTATATTTCAACTTACCATCTAGATCATATTCACTAAGAGTAATATACTTAGGAGTAATTCCTTTTCTTTGAGCCAAGATAAAGCTTGTTGTATAGAATAGGGACTTCTTAGCGGGTAGATATAGCATCTCTCTCTGTCTATCTTTTAATTTTATTCTCTCTGAGATAAGCTTACCATCGTAGTCGTATTCCAACAACTTATTCTTATAATTAGCTCGTACATACACATGCTTAAGTTCCTTATTAAGACAAATACCAGTACAAACACACTCTCCTGGTCCACGTCCTATCTTGCCTATCTGACAAACAAATTCTCCATCAGTTTTAAAATGATATACACCCCAACCTATGTGAATAAACAAATCATCACCATCAATACATAATTCATTCAACATATTTGACAAAAGAAGCTCTTTCTTCGTCTCCAGTGGTATATAAATAAGTGAATCACATATATCAGATAAATTTAATCTTGTTGAATCTTTCCTCGATTTATCAAGATCAAGATGTAAAACACCGTCTTTAATTGAAGCATACTTATAACCTTTCTCTTTAGATGAAAGATCCTTTTTTGATTTACCTCCACATGAAACTAAAAAGATACATAGGGTAAATAATAATAAAACTCTAGTTTGTGATAACATAATTATATTTTGTAATTATTTCTTCAAACGTGCTAGTACAAGCACTGGATTAGATTCACCAGTCATTCCTTTTGCTAATTCAGTAAGTCGTTTATGATATTTTGAATCATTACCTTTAGATTCTTCAATGTAATCTAATAAATCAACAGCTTGAATACTTGTAACCAGATACTCATTATTAACAAGTTGAATATCCTTGAGATGAGAGATTCCATCCATATCATTAAAGAAAAAACTACTATCAGTATCCTCGTCACCACCAAAAGGAATTGACATTGATAATTTATGCTTCACCTTATCATACACATAACGACTAGCAGTATGCTCACCTCCAGTACAAGGGATTGATATTGAAAATTGACGTTCTATCTTATCATACATATGAAGGTTACCATTTCTGCCAATAAAGACAAATCTATCTGATTCAGCGCTCACAGATGAATATCCACTAATAATATCAGAGGAAATAGATATTACCATACCAGTGATTTTTGAAGGACCTATCTCTTTGGAATTAAAAGCTGATTCAAAATCCTTATTATTAAGAATAATATGAGGCTTCATCCCCTCATTAGTTTTCATAAAAACAGTATCACTAGCCAATTCCTGAGCATAAACATTATCCCTAAAACTATAAATAGAAGAGCCCAATAAGGACAATCCAGTATTATCAACACCATTAAAGAAAACATCAGGATAATATTTACTCACTACCTTATCAACGACATCACCTTTCTTATTCATTTCCAGAAGGATATTATACTCGTTTTTATCATCCTTAATCAAAGAATACAACTTAGATCCAACAAAGGATTTAGATGTCGGTACATACATTAACGTACTAAAATCACACTTAAGCTTATCTGACAAAAGTTTACCAGAATAGTCATATTTCATTACTCGTTTCTTTGAGGAATCGTAAGCAAAAACAAAATTATTCTCTTTATCAAGACAAATATCCCCACACCAAAATTCATTTATTCCTCTACCCTTCTTTCCAAACTGACCGAGAAATTCTCCTTTCGTATTAAAATGATAGAGATTACCATTATCACGAATAAAAAGATCCTCTCCATCAATTTTATACAGTCTTGAATCAGAGTCAGAAATTAAACACTTCTTATTTGCTTCTAGAGGGATATAAATAATATCATCACACAGATCAGAAATATTAATCTGTTTAGAATCCTTTCTAGCCTTATCAAGGTCAAGATGTAAAATTCCATCTTTCATTGAAGCATATTTATACTCTACATTTGCTTTTTTATCTCCATGACTAGAACACGATAGAAGCATACAAAATGAAATTGCCCCCAATAAAACTCTTTTCATTATATATCGATTTGTTATTAATTAAATCTATTATTTCTTCAAACGAGCAAGCATCATAACTGGATTAGATTCCTCTGTTAATCCTTCAGCAATCTTTTCAAGTATAGAAAGGTATTTCTGACTCACATTCTTTGAAGCTTTCAACTTATCTAGATTATCTAGAAAATCTAAAGCTGGAATCTTAGATAATAGATACTTGTTATTAACAATCCAACTTGATTCAATATGATTAACACCATCCATATCATTACGATACACATACTGAAGTGTCTTCTTTTCGCCTGGTTTATCTCCCTCTACCTCTTCTTTATAGTAATTGACACAAGATAGAGTTCTCTCTTTCTTATCATATACATATGAAGGCTCAGAATAATAGTCAATAAAGATATACCTACTCGATTCGCCTCTAACCTTAGAAGGGAACCTAGGATGCCTATCATACGACCACATCATTCTAGAATTTGCTTTTGCTTTTGTATGAAACATTGAAGACTTCAAATGTTTTCTAAAGTCATAGTTATTAAGTACAATATAAGGAACAATAGTATCCTTATCTTTTTTGAAAATAGTATCAGAAGCAAACTCTTGGAAATACAATGAATTATCATATATATACTTAGTAGAACCAGTTACATGAATTCGAGCTCCCGTTCCTTCAACGAAAAATTTCTCAGGGAAATATTTACTTTTTAAAATATATTTCTCCTTACCTTTTAAATCGTAAGCAGTCAATATATTATAATCGGTCTTAAGATCCTTATCAGTAGAAAGAGAATAACTATAAGAATAAAGAAGAGTCTTATCAAAAGGAGAATAAAACATGTCATTCTGCCAATCACTTGTTTTTACCTTACTTGAAAGAAACTTACCACTATAATCAAACTCATATATACGATGTCTATAATTAGCCTTAGAATATACACGCTTATCATCGGTATTAATAGCTAGCCCAGTACAAGAATATTCTCCTGGACCTCTTCCTAATTTACCAAACTGACAAACAAAATTACCATTCATTTTAAATCTATAAGCAGCTAAATCCATATGTATGAAGATATCATCTCCATCTACAAAGAATTCATTTAGATGATTACCCAAAAGGCATTTCTTATTAGTCTCCAAAGGAATATATATAAGAGTATCGCATATCATAGACAAATCAATCATTAAAGAATCATGTCTTGATTTATCAATATCTAGATGTAAAATACCATCTTTCATAGAAGCATATTTATATTGCTTCTCATTTTCAACTATAAGCTTACTAGATTTTCCTACACAGCCATAGAATAGTGATAAAACTAAAATGGCAAATAATGTTTTTCTTAATAACGATGTATACTGTTTCATAATCATTATTTCTTCAAACGCGCAAGCATCATAACTGGATTAGATTCCTCTGTTAATCCTTCAGCAATCTTTTCAAGTATAGAAAGGTATTTTTTACTCACATTCTTTGAAGCTTTTAACTTATCTAGATTATCAAGAAAATCTACAGCTGGAATCTTAGATAATAGGTACTGATTATTAATAATCCAACTTGATTCAATATGATTTATTCCATCCATATCATTACGATACACATACTGAAGAGTCTTCTTCTCTCCTGGTTTATCACCCTCAACCTCTTCTTTATAGTAATCAACACAAGATAGAGTTCTCTCTTTCTTATCATATACATAAGAAGGCTCAGAATAATAGTCAATAAAGATATACCTACTCGATTCACCTCTAACCTTAGAAGGGAACTTAGGGTGTCCATCCATCATCCACATCATTCTAGATTTTGACTTTGTATTAAACATTAAAGAATTAAAAGGTTTTCTAAAGTCATAATTATTAAGTACAATATGAGGAACAATAGTATCTTTCTCTTTCTTGAAAATAGTATCAGAAGCTAATTCTTGGAAATACAACGAATTATCAAATATATACTTAGTTGAACCAGGGATATGAATTCTTCCTCCTGTACCTTCAACGAAAAATTTATTTGGAAAATATTTACTTTCTAGACTATATTTCTTCTTCCCTTTTAGATCGAATGCTGTCAACATATTATAATCTGTCTTAATATCCTTATCTGTAGTCAAAGAATAGTTATAAGAATAAAGAAGAGTCTTATCTAAAGGAGAATAAAGCATATCATTCTGCCAATCATGTGTTTTTATCTTACTTGAAAGAAACTTACCACTATAATCAAACTCATATAAACGATGTCTATAATTAGCCTTAGAATATACACGCTTATCATCGGTATTAATAGCAAGTCCAGTACAAGAATACTCTCCAGGACCTCTTCCTAATTTACCAAACTGACAAACAAAATCACCGTTCATTTTAAATCTATAAGCAGCCAAATTCATTTGTAAGAATATATCATCTCCATCTATAAAGAACTCATTCAGATGATTACCCAAAAGGCATTTCTTATTAGTCTCCAAAGGAACATATATAAGAGTATCACATATCATAGATAAATCAATCATTAAAGAATCATGTCTTGACTTATCAATATCTAAATGTAAAATACCATCTTTCATAGAAGCATATTTATATAACTTCTCTTTTTCAACTAGTACCTTACTAGATTTTCCTACACAGCCAGAGAATAGTGATAACACTAAAATGGCAAATAATACTTTTCTTAATAACATTGTATACTGTTTCATTATAATTATTTCTTTAGGCGAGCAAGCATGATAACAGGATTAGATTCCTCTGTAAGTCCTATTGCAATCTTCTCAAGTTGACTAATATATTTTGAATTTGAACTACCCGACTCTTTTAACTTCTCTAGATTCTCAAGAAAATCTATTGCTGGTATTTTAGAAAGAAGAAATTTATTATCAACAACACGAGTGTATGTAATATGATTAAAACCATCTAAGTCATTAAAATATACGAATCTATCAGCATTCTTCTCTCCAGGCTTTTCTCCTTCCGAATACTCAACATATTGCTCAACACATGTCAATTTTCTTTCATGCTTGTCATATATATAAGAAGGCTCAGAAAAATAATCTATAAATATATATCTACTCGATTCTCCACAAACACGAGAAGGGAAAGAGTCCCCTCGACAAATAAACCACCACATTTTATCTTCGGGGTCCGATTCAAAACGTTCTGCTGTAAATGGCTTTCTAAAGTCATTATTATTTAACACTATATATGGTTTAATCTTACCATTAGTCATAGAAAAAACAGTATCACTTGATACTTCTTGGAAACGTAATGAATTACCTATTATATATTTTGAGGCACCATATATAGAAGATCTTCCTCCCTTTGATTCAGCAAAAAAAAGATTAGGAAAGTACTTACTCTTTATCTTTATTTTCAACTTACCATTTAAGTCATATTCACTTAGAAGACTATACTCATTAGTCTTACTTTTCTCTAAAAGGAAGTTGTAACTAGACGTATAGAACAAAGATTTAGATGGAGAGAAATACAATATTCCCTCCTGACTAGGTGATAATTTAATATCATCCGACAACAAATTTCCATTATAGTCAAACTCCATCATCCTACGCTTATAATTTGCTTTTGCGTATATTCTCTTATCATCTTTATTAACTGTTAAAGCTCTACAAATATACTCACTAGGACCTCTTCCTTTTTTTCCAAGTTGCCCCACAAACTTACCGGATGTCTTAAAGTGATAAGCAGATACATCCATATGTAAGAATATATCATCACCATCTATATAAAAGTCATTAAGATGTCTTCCTAACAGACATTCTTTCTTTGTCTCTAAGGGTATATAAATAAGAGAATCACAAACCTCAGATAACTTAAGAATAGTAGAATCTTTTCTAGCCTTATCAATATCCAAATGCAATACGCCATCTTGCATTGAAGCATATTGATAAGGCTTATCTTCTACTACTTTTTTATTTGAATTTCCTGAACAAGCAAATAATACACTTAACAGGACTAAAGAAACCAAAGCTTTAATAGAGAATGATATAATTTTTTTCATAGAGACTATTTCTTTAAACGTGCAAGCATTAGTACTGGATTTGATTCTTCGGTTAACCCTTTAGCTATTTTCTCTAGGTGTTTTATATACTTTGTGTTTGAAGTCTTAGACTCTTTTAAATTCTCAAGGGACTCCAATAAATCAACTGCAGAAATAAATGAAAGAAGATACTTGTTATCAACAACACTAGTATATACTATATGATTCAGTCCATCAATATCATTATGATACACATACTTCTGTGCTACTTTTTCTCCAGGCTTTTCTCCTTCCGAATACTCTACATACGGTTCAACACAAGACAACTTACGCTCCTGTCTATCGTACACATATGCAGGATCTGAATAGCTATCAACAAAAACATATCTACTTGATTCACCGCAAACTCTACATGGATATTCTTTATCTCGTTTAAGAAAATACCACACACTACTTTTTTTACCAGCAACGCAAGTTTCTGAATTTAGTGGTTTTTTAAAATCTTTATTATTAAGAACTATATATGGCTTAATTGCATCTACTGTCTTTCTAAAAACAGTATCACTTGATACTTCCTGAAAGCATAATGCATTATCTGTCAGGTAAGTTGAAGCTCCATTTATAAATATATTCCCCCCTTTGTTACCAAGAAAGAATTGATTAGGGAAATACTTACTCTTAATATTTGACTTTAATTCACCTTCTAAGTCATACTCACTCAATACATTATATTCTGTATCTTTACTCATTTCTAGAGAGAAATTGTATAAAGAAGTATAAAACATTGATTTTGTGTAAGGGTTATATAGTATATCTTTACCGCTGCTCAATTTAATTTTATCTGAAATTAGATTACCATCATAATCATATTCAAAGACATTATGTTTGAAATTTGCGTACGCATAGACTCGCTTTTTATCTGGATTAACTGTTAAACCAGTGCAAGTATACTCTCCAGGACCTCTTCCTTTTTTTCCTAATTGACAAACAAACTTTCCCGAGGTCTTAAAATGATATGCAGACACTCTCACTTGCATAAAGATATCATCTCCATCAATGCATAATCTCCTTAATCTGTTTGACAAAAGACACTCTTTCTTTGTCTCAAGAGGAATATATATAAGAGAATCACATATCTGTGAAAGATTAAGAATAGCAGAATCTTTTCTAGCCTTATCAATATCCAAATGCAATATGCCATCTTGCATTGAAGCATATTGGTAAGACTTTTCTTTACTTTTTTTGTTTGAAGTACTAGAACAGGCAGATAAAAGGAATATTGTAATTAAGAAAAATGGAAGGGGACTAATAATTAAATTTCTTTTGTTCATAATGGGGTATACTATTAAAAAAGGATTAGATTTACATAAGAGAAATATCATTTACCTCAAATATAAAACTAATCCTCTAGTTATACTAATAATCACCGTAGTTATTTACTATAATTTGCTACATAACAGAAAAACAATAATTATTCATTTTAAGATCTACTACTTAAAACGAGCAAGAACAAGCACTGGGTTAGCTTCTTCATCAATAGTACTAGCAAGTTTCTTAAGTCTATTATCAGACAAATCATCATTTTCTAGCAAATCTTCTGTTGCAATAGATAGAATTAAAGACTCTTTACTATCATTAATCGGTTGTAAGCACACACCAGACCACCAAATTCCTCTTTTCCCATCCTTAGAAGAAGGAAGAATTACACTCTTATTAAGCTTGTCATAAATTACAGGCACATAATCTTGCCCCATCAGTCCGTGTTGCAATCTAATTAAACAGTAATTATTGAAATCCATCATACCTTTCATTCTATAATATTTACCCCATTCTGACTGCTTACTCATATTAAACACCTCTGGTTTAAACAATAGATCATTTAAACCTAGGTTAAAAATAGTCTTTTTCTCAAGCTCGTTATTCAATAGGAATACATCATTGCTAAACTCATCTTTAAAGTAAATATTATTTCCTTTTGAATATATCCAACTAAACATTGCACAACCAACCTGTTTGGTATTCTTAGTCTTAAAAACCTTCTCTTCCTTTATTTGAGATGAATAAATAGAAACAAGATCATACTCTTTACCTGCCTTATTCTGTGGAGACACAGGACTAATAAAAGCAAGCTTTGCATTATCAGTAATCGTTGACACCTGAAAGAATGAATTTGGTAGTTTACACTTCTCAACAAATTTACCATCTATAGTGTACTTCAGAATCTCTCCTACCGAATTAACATAGATTAGTCTTTCAGATTTACTGTAAGTAAAATCTGAAAGATAAAGATATTCTTCAGGCCCCCTACCTTGTTTTCCTATTTGTCTTACAAACTTTCCATTCTTATCAAATACAAATAGTTTCCTTTCACTCCCTAATACAAGGAATGAGTTTTCTACTTTTATTACTTTCTCTAGATCTCCAAGCAAACACTCTTTCTTTGTCTCAAGAGGTACGATATCCAATATATCAGCAATCTGCTCTATCCTAAAAACGTCCTTATTATCTAGATTGTTCTCTAAATCTAGATTAATCACTTCTTGAGCTTGACTTGAACCATTCAATACGATTAATAAACATATTGAAAAGATAATTTTCGCTATATTATTCATATTCTATTATTTAATAATTTTAGATTAATCAAGGAACTATTTACTCTAACAGTAAAGTATTTACATAGGCTTAGCCCAAAAATCATTAGGATTATTTGTTTTATAGGTAATATAATGCATTTCAGATTCATTATCCTCAGAGTCAATAAACTTAGGCGTTTGCTTATATGCATCTAATGGTAGAAGTTGAATATATTGTAACTCTTTACCCTGCATATGTGTTTCATAATTATACTCACTACTTATTGGACATTCTAGTCTATAAAGATTCTTAGCCATATAATTATATAAATAATTCTCCTTAGTTGCAGAAACTCTCTTATTCCAGTTAGCATCAGGATTCAAGATCATTGGTTTACCATTTATCAATCTTTCTCTAACTTCACGTAAACCAAGCAGTTCACCCTTTTCATTCATCACATAAGCATCTTGAGTTGGATCCATCCATACCCACCTATTTAAAGCATCAGAATACACCATATTAATAACGTGACAATCATTAAAAATGCTGTCTTTTGGCATACAAGTGACAAATCTAGATTTGAACCCCATAGATAAATAACACTCGTTCAAAACAGTAGCAAGACCTCTACAGTTGAGACCTCTATTATCTTTATTACAAATAGAAATCATATCTAAAGCATTTCTTTGATCAGGATTTCCATGCATACCATCATGAGGAACTAAAGCATGAACCCAGTGCATTAAATGAATAAATTTAGAAATCTGATTCCCTTTTCCTGCTATAGAATCTAGATTAAACTCCTTCTTTAAAAGAGCCAAGTGGGCATTAGAAGGATCTTGGTATTTAAATTTTGGAATATTTGTTTTGTCATTATCATTATATACACTAGCACCCTTAAGAATCTCAAGATAAGATTGTTTATATTTGATTTGTGTATATGCAGTATCTTTACCAACAAGAACGCCAAAATTAAACTCAGTGTTTTTAGCCAATACACAAGAAATAGAATCTATATCAGAGCAGAAAGTCACTCTTTTTCCTACCTTATTTGAAGTAAAGACATCTGGTTTAAGTTTTGTATTTATTCTCCAAGCAGATGTTACTAGTTTACCGTCAACTTTAACACTAAGATTATTCACATTTGTCTTTAGAAATTGTAAACTATCTACGCTTTTGACATCTGCACACTGCACAAAAAGAAATGACAGAAGCAGTACACACAAAATCACTTTTAATATTCTCATAATTTAAATTTATTGTTTACCCAAAGATATATTCAATTACAGAAATAACAAAACATAAAAATAATATTAATTATACAGATACATGTTAATATGCAAAACGGAGAGTAAACCAACAAAGAACTTTATTTAGAGTAAATAATAATCAAACACAAAACATATTCATAACAAACTCTATTAATTTAATCTTTTGTTATACTCAAAACTATCTCAGTCTTATCCCTTAGAGATAAGGCTGGGATAAGACAGGGATAACGCTGGGATAAGGCTGAGTGAGTTTGATGTAATGTTTTAGTAAGTTTACTGTGAGTTTAAACTGTAATAAAACAGATTAGAATAGAAATTATCTATCATTTCTCTCTCTTTCTCATATGATTGTTTATTTTTGTAAAAAGAGAAATACGATTATCAGAACTAATTTACACTAAGACAATGAGAATCATTTGCCTACTTATATGTTCATTATTATTTACAAGTCTTAATGCACAAAACCATTATACTAAACCTCTTCACAAGGCTTATCTTGCTGAAGGTGTCAAGACTCTTAAACTTGAGAATAAATATGGGAATGTACGAATCATACAAACTAAGAATGACTCATTATCTATTGATGTGAAGATTTCATTAGCTCACTATGATGAAGATAAAGCAAAAAAGCAGATTGAAGAGATTGAAGTTGCTTTTGGTAATTATAAGAAGACTATATCTGCAAAGACAAAAATGTCTAAACATTTTAATACTGCATATAATTTTAACATAGACTATATTGTATCAGTTCCTGAAGGAGTTCATCTAAAGATAACCAACCTTTTTGGTAACATTATTGCTGAGGGCGATCTTCGCAATTATGCAGAAATGTCTGTTGACTACGGTAATATATACGTAGATAATTTAATTCCAGACGAACAGAATAAAATGAATTATTTCAAGCTGAATTATTCAACAGCTCATCTTAAGAAGATATATAACACTAAGATACTATCTAATTTTTCTAAGATTAGAATCAAAGAAGCTAATAATATGGTTGTTTCTAGTCGTTGTTCTCGTATTGAAGTGGATAGTACTAATACTTATATCTCGAATTCACAAAATGATAACTGTATTATTAAAGAATGTTCTACCTTTAAGATAAAGAAAGGTAACAATTCTCATATTAGTCTTGAAAATGGTGTTACAAATGCTGATCTCAATCTAAAATCAGGAACACTGTCAATAAAAAATATAAAGTCATTCTACGCTATTAAGCTTAATACTGAGAATACTCGTGTTGATATTGATATAGATGAAAATGCAAAATATAACTACAAATCTCTATTTAAGGATGTAAAATATCAGCTACCTGAAGGATTTATCATTTCCACTCATGAAAAAGATCCTGTAACCGTAGAGGAATATATTGAAGCTACTCATGGAAAGAATGCCAATGAAGTAAATTCAAGCTTATCAATAGAAGCTACTAAAGGGTATATAAAAATCCAATAACACATCGTATTATTGGATTTCTCTTTAAATATGTGAGCTATAAGTTATTTATTAATTTCCACCTACAGCCTTCACTTTATATCCTTGTTTCTTAAGCATCTCAATGACTTTTGCTTTAAAGTCACCCTGTATGATTATTTCTCCATCTTTGGCTGAACCACCAGTTCCACATTTAGATTTCAAATCTTTACCTAGATCTTTTAAATCATCTTCCTCTCCCACAAAACCAGTAACAAGAGTAACAACCTTACCTTTACGCATCTTTTTATCAAGCATAACCTTTAAGTTTTGCTGAGCAGGAGGAAGAGTTTCTTGCACATCATCCTCTTCATAATCATATCCAAAATCAGGATTTGTAGAGAATACAATATCTACACGTTTTTTCTTATTCTTTGCCATATATTATCCTTTTAATACTTACAAAAATAATGAAATATTACTCTTTTAATTTAGATTTGATACAAATTACTAATTATTACTTAAAATAAACAAAATATAGGCTCAATAATAGTACAGTTTTATATTTTTGACCCCTAGAATTAGAATCAAATAAACCTTTAGAATATTAAGGACAAAACTAATGAATAAGATTGTATCAAAGGAGCAATTCTCAGAACGAGTATTTAAGTTCGAGATTGAAGCTCCACTTATCGCAAAATCGCGTAAACCAGGTAACTTTATCATCCTAAGAGTAGGTGAAAAAGGAGAGAGAATTCCTTTAACTATTGCAGGTGCAGACATTGCAAAAGGAACTATCACTCTTGTTGTTCAAAAGATGGGTGTATCATCTACAAAACTTTGTGACCTAAATGAAGGTGACTATGTTACAGACATGGTTGGACCTCTAGGAAAAGCTACTGAGATAGAGAAAAAAGGTACTATCCTTGCATGTGGTGGTGGTGTAGGCGCTGCGCCTCTTCTTCCTATTGTTCAAGCAATGAAAGAAGCTGGTAACAGAGTCGTTACTATCATAGCTGGTCGTTCAAAAGATTTAGTTATTCTTGAAGACGAAATGCGTAAATGGTCTGATGAGTTAATCATTATGACTGATGACGGAAGCTATGGTGAGAAAGGTCTTATCACAGAAGGAATGCAAAAAGTAATCGACAGAGAGAAAGTTGACGAATGTGTTACTATCGGACCTGCTATTATGATGAAATTCTGTTCTAAACTTACAAAAGAGCACAATATCCCAACTATCGCATCTCTAAATGCTATCATGGTTGATGGTACAGGAATGTGTGGAGCTTGTCGTGTTACTGTAGGTGGAAAGACAAAATTCACATGTGTTGATGGACCTGAGTTTGATGCTCACAAAATTGACTTTGACGAGATGTTAGCACGTCTTGGAGGATACAAGAAAGAAGAAACTGAAAAAACAGAACAACAAAAATAATCATGGCAGAAATGACAAAAGAAGCTTGGAGACAAGAACTTCGTAAGAAAACTAGTCCTAAAGACAGAATGGCTATCGAAAGAGTTACGATGCCTGAGACAGATGTTGCAACTAGAATTACAAGCCAAAGAATAGAGGTTAACACAGGTATCTCGGCAGAGGCAGCTCAATTAGAAGCTGTTCGTTGTCTTGACTGTCCAAACCCAACATGTATGATTGGATGCCCAGTAAGCATTAACATTCCTACATTCATTAAGAATATCGAAAGAGGTGAGTTCGGTGAAGCCGCTAAAACTCTTAAAGAGACTTCTGCTCTTCCTGCAGTATGTGGTAGAGTATGTCCTCAAGAGAAACAGTGTGAAGCTAACTGTATCTACACTACAAAATTAAATAAACCAGCTGTTGCTATTGGTTACCTAGAGAGATTTGCTTCTGACTGGGAAAGAGAATCAGGAAACATTTCTGTACCAGAGAAAGCAGCAGACAATGGTATCAAGATTGCTGTTATCGGTTCAGGTCCTTCAGGACTTGCATGTGCTGGTGACTTAGCTAAACTTGGTTACCAAGTAACAGTATTTGAAGCTCTTCACGAGATTGGTGGAGTTCTTAAATATGGTATTCCTGAGTTCCGTTTACCTAACTCTGTTGTTGATGTTGAAATTTCAAACCTTAAGCAATTAGGTGTTGAGTTCATAACTAACTTCATCGTTGGATTAACTGACTCTATTGAAAACCTTAAAGAGCAAGGATTCAAAGGATTTTATGTAGCTTCAGGAGCAGGTCTTCCTAACTTCATGAATATTCCTGGAGAGAACGCTAATGGTGTTCTTTCATCTAACGAATACCTAACTCGTGTTAACCTTATGGGTGCTGACAGTCTTGATTCTGATACTCCAGTATTAAGAGGTCAAAACGTAATGGTTGTAGGTGGTGGAAACACTGCTATGGACTCTGTTCGTACAGCTAAACGTCTTGGTGCAGAGCGTGCTATGATCGTTTACCGTCGTTCAATGGAAGAAATGCCAGCTCGTCTTGAGGAAGTTCATCACGCAGTAGATGAAGGTGTTGAATTCATTAACCTTGCAAATCCAGTTGAGTATATCACAGACGAGAATGGTCGTGTATGCAAAGCAAGAATCCAGAGAATGGAACTTGGTGAAGCTGGAGCAGACGGAAGACGTCGTCCAATTCCAATAGAAGGAAAGATTGATGAGATTGATTGTTCAGTAGTTGTTGTAGCTATTGGAGTATCTCCAAACCCAATCATCCCTAACTCTATCGATGGACTAGAGATGTCTAAATGGGGAACTATTGTTGTTGGTGAAGAAACTATGGAATCTAATATTTCTGGTATCTACGCTGGTGGTGACATCGTACGTGGTGGTGCTACTGTTATCCTTGCAATGGGTGACGGAAGAAAAGCTGCTGCTAACATGCACAAGAAATTCCAAAACCAATAAGAATTTATTCTTAATATATCAAAAGCCGTTCCTCTGGGGACGGCTTTTTTGCTTTGCTTATAATCGTTTTGTTTACTACATTTGTAGTACATTAACTAGAAAAAGAATATGAGATTACTATATACTATTATTTACTGCCTACTTCTATCATTACTTGCTACAGAAACGAATGCACAATCTGTAAATATCAGTAAGTCAAATGAACAAGAAGTGATAGCTGGTAAAATCTTTTATCTTCACACAGTAAAAGCTGGTGAGACTTTATATTCTATAAGTAAAGCATACAATGTAAAAGCAAGTATTATTCTTGAATGTAATTCAAAACAAGACATTAATCTTGCCATAGGAGAAACTCTTCGTATTCCTAAAGACATCATCAACGATAATAGATATTTCTTCCATACTCTAAAAGAGGGAGAAACACTATATTCTATATTCAAAAATACAGGAGTAAGCATAGAATCCATCTTAGAACACAATACAAATATAAAAGATGTAAGTGATATTGCAATTGGAACATATATCCGTATACCAAAGGACTCTATCACAGAGAAAAAATACTCAACAAGTAAGATAAGAAAGAACTATCACATTCGAAAGGCAATAGATAGTTTAAGAAATATCAAACCTATTGAAAACACTATAGATATTCCCAAAGAAAATATTGCTGAATTTAAAAGAAAAAAATTAGAGATTGCTTTTACTAACGAGATGGATACAATCGTTAAGCAAGACACTATTCTTAACAAGAACATCAACATAGCTCTTTTTCTTCCGTTCTACTTAGATATGAACGACACTATTAACAAACCTATTGTTACTGAAAACAAACTCAATTTAGAAGAAGATAATGGTAAAGAAACGATAGAGCACAAGATATACTCTAAATCAAAGAACTTCATTAAATTCTATCAAGGTTTTATACTTGCATGCGACTCATTAAAACAACAAGGTTATAGCATAACACTTAACACCTATGACACTGCAAAAAACAGAGACACAGTTAAGGCACTAATAGACACTATTGATTTTGAGCAGTTCGATTTCATTGTTGGACCTCCATATGCTTCAACCTTTGAAATAGCAGCTGCAAAAGCTCTTAGAACAAAAACACCTATTATCTCTCCTCTTTCTGATAAATCAGAGATAAGAACAAAGAACCCATATGTCATTCAACTGAATACATCTGAACAAACTATAGTAAATAAAACAGCAGATTACGTATACAACAATTACAGTAACTCAAACATAGTAGTTGTTTATCCAAAAAACTATCAATTAAGTAAAGAAGCTGATTTAGTAACTCATCTTGAGGATAGTTTATTCTCTAAAGCAGAATACAGTCTAAAAACTGAGATAATGTATACTAAGATCTCATTTGATCAATACAATTACTATGGAATAAAACACGTACTAAAAAAAGGTATTGAGAACATTGTTATTGTGCCTTCAAAAGACAAATCAGATGTATACAAAATCATACCTACTATAAATGCTCTTTCTGAAAGTTACAATATATCTCTAATTGCTTTACCAACATGGCAACGCTTCAATTCTCTTGATCCTTCAACATTCTTTAAATTGAATACAAGAATGCTGACTTGCTATTATATTGACTACAATAGTAATGAAGTAGAAGGTTTTGTAAAACAATTTAGGAATAAATACAAGTCTGAACCGAACAACTTCTCATTTAGAGCATATGACTTAGCAAGCTATTTTATATCATCAGCAGCAAAAGGAGATATAACTAATGTAGTAATAAATAACAAACAACAGAATCAACTACAGTCATGCTATAAATTTGAAGAGGACTCTAAAAGCTTAGGAAAAGAAAATACAGGACTGCACGTCATACATTACAAAAAAGACTACACAATAGATAGTAACCTTCAAAAATAAAGATCTTACTCTTTTTTGTAAAAAGAGTAAGAAAGTATTTCCTATTTATTACAATCCTTTATTCTTGACTTCAGTTCACAAGAACCAGTGCATGAATCACAAGGACTACCTCCTTTTTTAAAGAATGATTTATATATCTTCCAAACAAAGTAGGCAACAGCAAGGACAATAATTACTATTACAGCTATTTCTTGAATCATAAGAATAGACTTCCTATATTATAAACTCCAAAACATATTAACCAAGCAAGTACAGTTGTATATACCGCAAGGAATGCAGACCACTTCCAACCCGCCTCTTTAGCAACAGCAGCTATTACTGCGAAACAAGGGAAATAGATTAGTATAAATAGCATAAAGATAAAAGCAACAAGAGAATTTAGCACTTCTGCCTCACTCAAACGAGTCTCCAAATCGTGAGAACCATCATCGGCTTGATACAAGACTCCCATTGTACTAACAATAACCTCTTTAGCAACGACTCCAGACAGAAGACTAACACTCATTTTCCAATCAAATCCTAATGGACTCATCACTGGAGAAATAGACTCTCCTATTTGTCCTATATATGAATGCTTCTGATGCTCTTCATTCTTCTCTAAATGATAATCATGTATTTCTGTTGATAATGAATTTATACTAGAAACATCATTATTTGTTTTAGCTATACTCAATTCCTTCTGAGCATTATTTATTAAAGAATTATAATCCTTAGAATATTCAACATCCCTTGGGAAATATCCCAATGCCCATATAATAATAGAAGACACAAGAATAATACCCCCCATCTTCTTAAGATACTGAGAAGCCTTAGACCACATATGCTTAATAATAACACG
>Ga0193952_1000213_pt1 | contig 24884 bp, 18 predicted proteins | sample BB_3_MG_FD_140368 | JGI IMG/M metagenome (GOLD analysis project Ga0193952, IMG submission 140368) | Microbial mat bacterial communities from the Broadkill River, Lewes, Delaware, United States - BB_3_MG | ecosystem: Environmental > Aquatic > Freshwater > River > Microbial mats | place: USA... | reverse complement strand
TAAATGCTTTTTTGCAATAAATTCTAAGGTATCTTGTAAAGCCATATTATAGATTCTAAACTTTTCATCGTTTCCCGCTAAATATCCAATATCTGCACCTTTATCAAGGGATTCAATTGAGTTTCTAACATATACTATCTTGTCATAAAAACCTAAATCTATTAATCTCATAGCTGAAACTATAGACATTAGTGTTTTACCACTTCCTGCTTTTGCATCAATAACTAGAAGGTCATACATATTTGATAAAATTGCTTTTGTAAATAGTTTTTGCTTTAAATTTACAGGGCGTACATTTAATGCTTTAAAATCATTTTCTTTTAAAGTATCAATTCTATCATTATAAATTATTCCGTAAGAGCTGTTTCCGTCATCACTTTCAAAACTATAAGAGAAGTTTTCTTTTTCATACTCTTTATCAACTTTTAAAATCTCTTTCTTTTCTAAACTATTAAAGTTTGATGAATCAAGTTTTAAAGATTTTACAAATTCGAATTTAGGAACAGAAGATTTATCATCATGGAGCGTTTCTGCTTTGATTCCTTTGAATAATGAAAATGTTCTAGCATAAACATCTAATGATAGAAAAATAGTTTTTGCACCCTTGTAATATTCTTGTGCAATACAAGCAACTTCAATAATACGTTTATCATTACTCTCGGATATGTGAATTTGCTCAATTACAGTATCATATTTATCTTTAGAAATGACATCTAGACTAATTTCATTATTATAAAGTTTTACAACTTTAAAACCTAGTTTATAATCAACTTCTTTGATTTTCATTTTAGCTAGCAATCTTGCAAACTCTCTTGAATAAAAGCCTAATTCATTAGTTAGTTTTTTCTTGTCCTCAAGTTCAAGTAAAACAGTTTCAGGAATTACAATATGGTTAGTTTTATTGTCAGATATTCTGTAGAGATTTTGTAGATTTTGTAAAATGATATTTGTATCTAAAACATATACTTTTTCTTTCATGAAAAAATTGTAACATTTTTTGATTACATTTGCATAACAATAAAATAAGTAAAAATATTAAATAATTATTATAACTAGTATAAAGTCTCTAAAATAATGATATAATACATCATATTAATAAAATAGTTGGGTTATTTTTGAGTAAAATTAAAAAAAATAATATACATTATCTTTTAAAAAATTCTTTTGAATTAGCAAATGAATCAATCTTTTTGATAAATAAAAAAGGTGATTTAGTTTTTGTAAATTCTACTGGCTGTGAACATCTAGCATATACAAGAAAAGAGATTCTAAATTTAAAAGTTTGGGATGTTGATGTTATGGTTGATAATAAAGAAAAATTTATTGAAACATTTAATCATTTTTTAGAAATAGAAGATGATAATCCAATTGTAATGCAATCTTTTCACCAAAGAAAAGATAAAAAAATAATCCCTGTAGAGATAAGTTCAAGACTTATTGAACTTAACGGTAATACTCATATAATATCTTACGTAAATGACATAACTGAAAAAATTAAAAAAGATGAAAAGATTAAATTATATTTTGAATTTATAAAAGAATCTAGTGATTTAATTTTCTTAGTTGATTATGAAACAGAAGCAATTGAGTTTGCAAATGAGAAGGTATGTTCTTCTTTAGGTTATAGCTTAAAAGAGTTGAAATCAAAAAAAATATCAGAAATAAGAAAAGCTTTTGAAAGCCAAGTTGAAATCCCTGAAGTTTTTAGAAAAATTAAAGAAGAAAAGAATTTAACTACTATTGGTCAATATATTTGTAAAAATGGAAATACTTTTCCTGTTGAAACTTCTTTAAGTATGAAAAACTATAGAGGTAGAGATTACATTATGGCTATTTCAAGGGATATTTCTGATCGTATTGAGTTTGAGAAAAAAAGAGAAGAAATAAATAAAAAGCTTGAAAATTATAATAAAACTTTAGAAAGTGAAGTTTATAAAGTAAAAAAAGAACTCCTTGAATATGAAAATATTATGCAAAGACAAGCTAAAATGGCTGCAATGGGTGAAATGCTTGAAAATATAGCACATCAATGGAGACAACCTTTATCTGTAATCTCAGTTCTATCTACTGGAATGAAACTTCAAAATGAAGCAGGTGTTTTAGATACTGAGTCTTTAATAGAAGGCTTAGATGACATAAATACAAGTTCACAACACTTATCTAAAACTATAGACGATTTTAGGGATTTCTTTAAGCCTCATTATAAGAAAACACAATTCCCAATAAAAGAAGTTATTGATTACACTGTAAATCTTGCTAAAACTAAATTTAGTTCTTCAAATATAACATTAGTTGAAAATGTACAAGCAATAACAATAGAAACTTTTAAAAATGAACTAATTCAAGTACTTATTAATTTAATTAATAATGCAGGTGATGAGCTTGAAAAAAGTAAAAAGAAAAGAAAGTTGATTTTTATTGAGTGTTATGAAAGTGATAGTAATATTGTAATCAAAATAAAAGATAATGCAGGAGGAATTTCACCTTCTATTATAGATAGAATATTTGAACCATATTTTACTACTAAACATCAATCTCAGGGAACTGGAATAGGGCTTTATATGTCTGATGAGATTATCAAAAAACATATGAAGGGTTATATTTCAGTTAAAAATAAAGAGTTCATGTACGAAGAATCTTTATATAAAGGGGCTCAGTTTTTAATAAAACTGCCAAAAGTTTAGTTCTTAGAAAGAAAAAAACTTTCAATATCTTCAAAATGATCTTTTATATTTGAGAAAGCATGGCTTCCCTTTTCTTCTATAATATGATTTGCATTAGGCAATTTCTCTAGTGCTAACTTATAATTTAATATTTCATCACCTTTTTGAACGCATAATAAAAATTTTGATTGATTTTTTATTTCTTTAATATCAAAGTTTTTTAAACTATTACAATGCTCTTTCGTAACTTCAAAACCACTATTATCGTAAAATGATTTTGCATTTCCTAGAACTCTTTTTTGCATACTATCAAAAGGTTTAGTAGAAGGATTTATAAGTAAAGCTTTTAGATTATATTTATTTGCTAGATAAATTGCATAAAAACCACCTAGAGAAGAACCTATTAATTTTATTTCTTCTTTGTCTTTACATAGAAGTATAATGTCTTCAAGTGTTTGTAATGCTAGTCTTGGAATATTTGATAAGCTTGGAGAAATAAAACTCTGTGTTTTTGAGAAATATTTTTTAAACTCTTGTGCTTTACTACTTAGGCCAGAACCTGCAAATCCATGGATATAAATAATCATATATTTCCTTTTTTATTTAGTCAGTGATTATATTAAAACAAAAAAATTATTAGCTTAAATTTTTGAGACATTATTTTCTGATATACTTTTGAAAATCATTAGAAGGAATATTCATAAAGATGAAAGGTCTATTTAAATCTTCAGAATTAATTAATTACATATACATTTTGTCAGGAGCAATTTTCTCTGCTATTGGTGTAGTATCATTTTTAGTACCAAATAGTTTAATTACAGGAGGAACTGCTGGTTTAGCTTTATTACTTCATCATATGAGTTCTCTTACGATTGGTACATGGATGTTTTTAGTTAATGTTCCTTTAGTAATATTAGGTACAAAGTACTTTGGAAAACAGTATGCTGTAAAAAGTGTACTTACAATTGTTTTAATATCAGTTCTAATTGATGTTCTAAAAGAGGTTTTTTCTTTGCCTTCTTTTACAAATGAAACATTATTAGGAGCTATATTTGGTGGTGTTTTTATAGGTCTTGGAATTGGCTTTATAATAAAAGGTAAATCTTCAGCAGGTGGGAGTTCTATTATTGCAACGATAATTGCATCAAAAACAAAGTATAAAGCTGCTGAGGCTATGTTATTTATTGATGCTGCAGTTATTCTTCTTTCTATTTATGTTTTTAACGATGTAGATAAAGCTTTATGGAGTATCGTAAGTATTTATGTATCTGCAAAAGTAATAGATGTTATATTAACAGGAAGACCTTCTAAAAAGGTTGTACATCTAGTAACAGAAAAAACTAAAGAACTTTCTTTAGCTATATCTGATGAACTAGGACCAGAAGGTACAATAATTGAAGGTAAAGATTTAAATGATGAAAATAAAAAGAAGATGATATTAATTGTTGTTGATATTTCTAAAATTCCACTTCTTAGAGAAATAGCTAGAAAAAATGATCCCAAGTCATTTCTTATTATTAGTGAAGCTTCAGAGTTTCAAGGAAGAGGCTTATAAAAGTAAAAAAATAATAAAGATAATTTATAATATAATTATTAGTATAAATTATCTTTTTAAATATTATTTAGTACCTAAAAAAAATAAATTGATTGTATCTTTTAACTTGTATTTAGTATAAAACGTATAAAATGTACAATTATGAAAAATACAAATGAAGAACAGATTTTAAAAATAATAAAATACACACCACCAATATTTATAATATTTGCGTCAATATGTATTACTTTATTTCTATACTTTGAAAATAAAAATACTTTTTTAGAAGAAAAAAAAAGAATAGAACAAGAGTATATCCAAGCAAATAAAAAGAATATAAAAGATGAAGTTAATAGAGTATATAACTTTATTAAAAACTTACAAAAAACTACAGAAATCGAACTTAAAAAAAATATAAAAAGCAGAGTATATGAGGCTCACAGTATTGCTACAAATATTTATAATAAATACAAAAATACAAAATCTAAAGAAGAAATATTTAAATTAATTAAAACTGCACTTAGTGCTATTAGCTTTAATGATAATAGAGGCTACTTCTTTATTGATGATATACATGGAAAGAAACTTGTTTATCCAGTTGATAAAAATATAGAAGGAAAAACTTTACTTGATTATGAAGATGCTAATGGTTATAAATTTATCCAAACTATAGTTGAAACAATTAAAAATAAAAGTGAAAGATTTGATGAATATTATTGGTATAAACCATTAGATAAAACAAATACATATAAGAAAATATCTTTTTATAAATATTTTGAACCTTTTAATGTAGCTATTGGAACAGGGGAGTATTTTGATGATTTTGAAAAAAAGATTCAAAAGCAAGCCTTAGAATATATTAACTTAGTTAGGTATGGAGAAAATGGATATATATTTGTTTTAGATTATGATTCTATTTACTTAAGCCATATTAGAACTGATTATATAGGAAAAGATGCTATCGAGAATAATGATACAGTTGAAATAAAAAATGTTATTGATAATGTAATTAGTATTTCAAAACAAGGTTATGGATACTATAGTTATATTCAAAATAAAAAACCTGGAACAAATTTACCTACAAAGAAGATAAGTTTTATAAAAGGCTTAAATGATTGGAAATGGGTAATAGGAAGTGGTTTTTATGAAGATGATATTTTAAGTGAAATTGAAAAAAGAAAAGAACAATTAAATACAAAGTTTGATAATTATATTCATAATATATTTATAATTTCTTTAATGTTAACACTTTCATTATTGTTTATTTCTGCATACATTTCTAGAATATTAGAATCTAAATTTAATGATTATAAAAAAGATATAAATACACAACAAAGTATTTTATCTCAGCAGTCTAAAATGGCAGCAATGGGAGAAATGATAGGAAATATTGCCCATCAATGGAGACAGCCTTTATCTACTATTACAACAGCATCTACAGGTATGGTTCTACAAAAAGAGTTAGGTAATTTAAGTGATGACTTCTTCTTTGAAGCTTCAAATAAAATAAATGCTTCAGCTCAGCATTTATCAAAAACAATTGATGACTTTAGAAACTTTTTTAGTCCAAATAAAGTAAAAACAAAATTCCTTTTAAAGAATACTTTCTCAACAACATTAGATTTAATACAAGCTCAGTTTAGAACTAAAGATATAAAGATAATAAAACATATTGAAAATATAGAAATCTATGCATATGAAAATGAACTTATTCAAGCTTTAATAAATATTCTTAATAATGCTCGAGATGAACTTATTAAAAAAGGTGAAGATAAAGAGAAATTAATTTTTATTGATGTATCAAAGAAAGATGATAAAGCAATTATTAGTATTAAAGATAATGCTGGAGGGATTCCAATTGATGTAATTGATAGAATATTTGAACCTTATTTTACTACAAAGCATAAAGCACAAGGAACTGGAATAGGGCTTTATATGACAGAAGAGATTATTAGAAAGCATTTAAAAGGTGAAATCCTAGTTCGTAATGTTGACTTTACATATCAAGAAGTAGAGTACTCAGGTGCTGAGTTTATATTAATATTAGTTACAAATGAATAATATAAAAAGTCTTATTTAATTAGTTGATTTAAAGGGATTTTTTTATTTGAAGTTTAAATGATAATGTGATTTTGTAATGATTTATTTTTGTAAGAAATAAACACAGTGGTGCGAATGGTGAGAATCGAACTCACACTCCGAAACCGGAATTGGATTTTAAGTCCAACGCGTCTACCTATTCCGCCACACTCGCACAAGTGTATATGTGTTTATAATAATGTTTAAAAGTGGTGGCTCGAGACAGAATCGAACTGTCGACACATGGATTTTCAATCCATTGCTCTACCGACTGAGCTATCGCGCCATACTTTAAACGTGGTGGTGGGAGAAGGATTTGAACCTTCGAAGCCGTAGGCGGCGGATTTACAATCCGCAGGATTTGACCACTCTCCAATCCCACCATTAATAATGATAAAATTTTACACAAACATATGGATGGGGTAGAAGGATTCGAACCTTCGAATGACGGCACCAAAAGCCGTTGCCTTACCACTTGGCGATACCCCAATCGTTTATGTGGATGAGATTATAATAGACTATTTATTAAAGTTTCCTTTAATTTCCTAAGACTTTTAATAATTTTTTGAAAAAAAATAAAAAGCCTAGGAGAAGTTTGTTTTTGTTAGAAAAGTCTAAATAAAATTAGAATTTATATGCAAGTTTTACTTGAGTTGCTTTTTTTTCTTTATTGTGAGAAACAAAAATTGTAGTGTTGTTATTTACATAATTTGAGATTAAAGCTCCTGTTAATGCTCCTGCAAAATTATAAGCCATGTCTTGACTTGAAAATTTATCATCATTTAACTCTTTTACTAATCCAGGTAGTGAGCCTAATACAGTTCCATAAGAAATTGTTTCTATATCATCAAGTGTTTTGTAGTTTTTGTTTAAAATAGTTTCTCCCATATATCCAAATAGGGCAGAAAATCCATAATGTTTTATTGAATTAGAGTCACTTGCACTTAAACTTCCAGCACAAACTAATGATAAAGCTAAAATAGATTTTTTAAATTGCATAAATATTTCCTTATAATTTTTAATTTATTGTAACATAAAAATTTATTTTATATGATTACCTTTACTAATAAAGTATAATATGCTATTATTTTATTGTCTGCAAAAAATTATTTCTTTATAAAAAGGCAAATCAATGTTTATGGAACATCTTGCATTAACTTATAAATGTCATAGCTCAATTGGTAATAGCTTGGATTTAAAAGAGATGTTAAATGAAGTCTTAGGTACATTTATAGAGCAAACAAATGCATTAAATGGTTATTTCTTTCTTTTAGATGAAGAAAAGAAACTTTACAAATATATAGAATACAAAAATGATACAGCTTTTGATGTTCATGATTATTATGAACATATTGATACTTTTAATCTACAAGATAAAAAAAATAGCCAAAGTGAAGAGGTTTTGATTCTTCCTTTAAATAAAGGTATTTTCTTTTTATTATATGAAAAAGATGGTTTTGATTTTGATTTTATAGGTTCAATGTTTCAAGATTTAATAGTAAAACTAAATATTAGTATTGATGCTTGTTTAGGTGTACAGATACTAAAAAAAAGAAATAGTACACTTGATCATTTAGCAAGTGAGCTTAAAAAACAGAAAAAAGAGTTGATTGAGTCAGATAAATATAAAAGTAACTTCTTAGCTAATATGTCCCATGAACTTAAAACACCACTAAACTCTGTTATTGTAATCTCATCTATAATGGCAAAAAATAAAAAGAATAAATTAGACGAAGAACAAGTTAAAAATATGAAAATCATTAACAATTGTGGTAATGATTTACTTGTACTAATAAATGATATTTTAGATATTTCAAAAATTGAAGCGGGTGAAATATCAATTAATCTATCAAAAATAAATATAAACCTACTTATTACAGATCTAATTGAAGAGATGAAGCCTTTAAGTTCTCAAAAAGGCTTAGAGTTAAGTTTTCATCCTTTAGAAGAAGATATCAATCTTTTAAGTGATACGGTTAGAATTAAACAGATTATTAAAAACCTTTTATCAAATGCAATAAAATTCACAGACACTGGTACTGTTGATGTAACTTTAGAAGAAAATGCAAATGATATTACAATAAAAGTAATTGATGAAGGAATTGGAATATCTCAAGATAAATTAGACAATATTTTCGAGAGATTTAAACAAGCTGATGGAAGTACTACTAGGAAGTATGGTGGTACTGGATTAGGTTTAGCAATTTCAAAAGAATTATCATCTTTATTAGGTGGAGATATTAAGGCTTTTAGTAAAGTAGATGAGGGTAGTACTTTTGAGCTTATCTTACCTAAGAAAACAAATATTCAAAATGTATCAGATGATACAGTTCGTATCTCATCTAAGGCCTCTGATGATGTAGAGATTGAAGAAATTGTTTTATTTGATATGGATGATGTTGATTTAAATGATGAGTCTGCTCAAAACAAATCAAAAATATTAGTTATAAACAATGATTATGCACAATTTTTTAGTGTTGCAATTGCTTTAAAAAAAGAGAATATATTTTTAGATTATAAAGATTCTATTTCAGATGCAAAAAAAGTATTAAAAGAAAATGCTTTTGATATGGTTGTAATTGATAAAGATAACTCAAAAGCTAGTGTTGATGATTTTTCTACTTATTGTGAAGAAAAAGAGATTAAGATGATAGTATTATCAAAAGAAGAAAATGAAAATGAAAACTATCTTAAAACTGAACATGTAAATGAACAGTTGTTTGATAAAGTATTAGAATATTTAGGAAGATAAAATGGATAAATTTAGTATATTAATTGTTGATGATGTTGCTGATAATATTTACTCACTTAAAATGATGATTGAAGATAGTTTTGATGTAAATATATTTTCAGCTCTAAGTGCCCAAGAGGGTATGGAACTTCTTATGAAAAGCGATGTTGATTTAATTTTATCAGATGTTCAAATGCCTGAAATTGATGGTTTTGAATTTGCTGAATATTTAAAAGGAATCGAGAAAACAAAAGATATTCCAATTATTTTTATTACTGGTATTTATGACAAAGATGAATATAAAACAAAAGGTTATGAAATAGGAGCAATTGAATATATTACAAAACCAATTGATGACGTTCTTTTAAATTCAAAACTAAAAGTTTATATTGATATTTTTGAAAAAAATAAAGTTAGTAAAAAAGAAATAGAAAGTAAAGATGAACTTTTAATACATCAAGCTAAAATGGCAACTATGGGTGAAATGATTGGTGTAATTGCACATCAGTTAAAGCAACCTTTAAATGTACTTTCTTTGTATTGTAATGATGTTAAAGATTCATATGATTTAGATGAAATAAATGATGAGTTTATTGAAGATTTTTCTACTTCTACAAATCAACAAATTGCATTTTTAAGTCAAACTATTGATGATTTTAGAAACTTTTTTAATCCAAGTAAAGAGAAAAGAGTTTTTGGTATTAAAGACTCAATTGATAAAGCAGTATCTCTTCAAGGTAATCAACTAGATGTATATAAAGTAAATCTTAGTATTACAGTTGCTAATGAGACTGTATATGGAGTTAAAAGTGAATTAGAACAGGTTATTTTAAATATTGTAAATAACTCTATTGATGCCTTTGAAGAGAGAAAAAAAGAGAATAGAAAAATTACTATCAATGTTCTAACAAAAGGTAGTTATACTATTTTAGCTGTAGAAGATACAGCAGGTGGAGTAAAAACAGAGCATTTAGAGCAGTTGTTTGATCCATATTTTACAACAAAAGAAAAGGGAACTGGAACAGGTCTTTATATGGTTAAGTTAGTTGTAAAAACAAGTTTTGGTGGAGATTTAAAGATAAGTAATACAGAAGAAGGTTTAAAGTATTTAATTGCTTTACCAAATAATAAAAGTTAATTTAAAAATTAACTTTTATCTTCCATATCTTTTATAATCTCATTTAAATCTAGAATTCTTTTTGTTTTTCGCTCATTTGATTCTTCGAGTTTTTCCATTTGTTCTTTAACTACTTCCATACTTTCTTTTAAGGCACGAAGTTCTTTACTAATATTTTCTTTTTCTTGTTTAACTTGTCTTGCCATTTTTAAGTGTTCTTCAAACTCTTTATTTTTTAGTATTAAAGTTTTTTGATGTTTATCTTCTACATTATGCATTTGCATTTCGTAGTGATTTAATTGTCTCTCTTTATTTAAAGATTTACTTTTTTCTTCTTCAAGTTCTTTTTTAATATTAGGTACTGATCCTTCATACTCTTTAACTTTATTATTTAGTTCAATAATTAATCTTTTATAAGAAGACTCTTTTTTATTAAACTCTTGAATATTTTTGATAACCTTTTTATGAAATTCTCTTTTTTCAACATTTTCTTGGGTTGTTAAAAATCCAATAGTGATAAATTCATCTTTTAAGTCATGGTCAGCTTTAAAAGTTGTATTATTAATATAGAAAGTTTCTGCATCTTTATCTATAAACTTTGTATTTCCCTGCCATGTTTTATTACCCTTAATTAACTCCCAAGCTTTATCTATAAACTCAGGGGGAATATCTGGATGTATGATTGTATTGAAGCTTAGTTTTTCTAAATCTGTTTCTTCATATTTAGTGATTTCATAAAAACTTTTATTTGCAAAAGTTAGTTTTCCTTCTTCATCCATTTTAAATACTAATGCAACATGATTAATAGCTTCTAGATAGTTCTCAAGCTCTTTTTGTTTTAGTGATAACATATTTTCAAAATATTTCTTTTCACAAACAATTTGAATTCTCATAATTAAATCTTGAGTATTAACAGGCTTTAAAATATAGTGATTTACATTTAATTCAATAGCACGTAATAAATGCTCAGATTCACTTCTAGCAGTAGTGTAAATAAATGGAACTTTCTCATCAATATTTCTAATATTTTCAAGCATTTCAATACCATTCATTTGTGGCATATTTATATCAGATAGAACTAAATCAATAGGTTCTTTGTTCATTTGTGCTTTTTGAAATTGAATAAATCCATCTAGTCCATTTGGAGCTAGTATTACTTTTTTAAATAGTTTTTTTAGGGTTTTTGCAAGCTTTTCTCTTGCTAGGTCTTCATCTTCTACATAAAGAATAGTTAGTTTATTTAGAAAATCTTTATTAAACATTTTATACCTTCAAATAAGTCTTGTAAATTGTATCATAAAAAATTATTTACAAAACTTATTTTATGGCTAAAATACTAAAAATATATAGGTATTTTAATTATTAATATTATTCGTAAGGTGTAATTACAGGAGGAAATTCTTCAAATGATTTTTTAATTGCATTTGAGATTGTATTCTTCATTTTTATATTTTGCATTGGGTTTGAAAATTGTAAATATTCAATAGCTCCATCTTTTGACTTTTCTCTTTTGTAAACATAAGCAACTTTTTTACCTAATTTTACAGCATTGTCATAAAGTACTTTTGCATACTCATTAATATATGGGAATTCTTTACTAGAAATTTTATCTCCCCATGCGAAGAATACGAACTTACCTGAAGGGATTAAATTTGGTGCATCTAAATACATTAGGTCTCTATCAAATTCAGTGTTTTGGAAAGAGTTATATCTTTCTAAATCATCATTAAATTTCATTAATAAAGTTGATGCATCAATATGTTCTTCTACAAGGTTAAACATATTTTTAATTTCAACAATTTTACCTTTACAATGATCTTTCATTGCTTGTTTAAAAATAGTAATATATGTTTCAGTTTTTAACTCAATCATACTTCCAAAGTCTTCAAAATCTTGCTCTAATAGAAACTTATTTGAATCGAATCCTGCTGGTGTTACAACTGGGTTATATAAATAGATAGTTCCAATAATATTTTTCTTTCTATCTTTACCAGTTTTTATTTTTGCTTTTAATTCTTTTGCAGTGATTTGTTCATCTTCATCTTCGTTAAAGTACATATAACTAGAAGTTAAAAAAACCTCTTCATATTTAGTTTCAAGTGTTCCAAAATATTGCATAAAAATCCTTATTTTATTCTCTTGGAATATTAGCAAATCAAACTAAATAGCTTGCTTATACTATTTAGTTTTTGCTTTTTCGTATACTCTTAAGTTTGAACACTCTTTTATAAGTTCTTGGTAGTATTTTGTATTTCCATAATCTTCTTTTAATTTATCAAAGAATTTACCATAACCTTTTTTCAGATATTTTTTATAAATCTCATGTTGATTATACATCCATGTTCTATTAAAACTATATCTATTCTCCCCATAACCGTCATGTTTAGAGGCTTTTATATCAAATAAGGCAAGTTCACTTTTTGCAAGCATATATGTGATTTTGGATTTAAACTCTTTATTTTTAGCATTTTGTATTGCTTTTTTATAGTATTTAATTGAGTCATTTAATTTTTGTTTTTGAAGTTCTATGTCTTTATATGAATATGTACTTCTATAAACTGTAGTTAAAATATCACTATTTCCTGCAAAACTTAAATTATATAAAGCATTTGCATAAAGATAGTTATCCATTGGTGAGTTTGGATTTTTCTTTAGTTCTTTTTGGATTACTACAAGTTTTTGAAGTATTTGTTTTAAAGTAAATTGGTTTTGTGTTCCTGCTCTATTATTTCCTTTTATATGTACATTAAAAGGACTAAACTGTACTTTTGTATTTAAAGACTTATGTTTTGTATTTAATGCTTCTTGAAATTTTAGATTATTAACTAATAGTTTTACTTCTGTATTTTTTAATGAAATATCTTTATTTTGTTTCTCTAATTTTTTTGCTAAATATTCTTGAAGTTTTGATTCTTTTTTTGAAGTAATAAACTTTTCATATTTATTAAATCTTTCTAAAGTAAAGTTATCTACTTCACGATATTGATATTGAGAACTTAAAAATGATTTGAAATTCTGCTTATCCTCTTTGAATATATTTACAAGCTTTTTAAAAGTATAAACTTGAATATTATTTGATTTTCCATGATTTTTTATTAGATGTTCCATTTTCTTATAGATTATATTTTCTGTTTTTATATCTATATTTTTTATAGAATCAAGATATAAAATATAATCTAAAACTTCTGCTTCATGGATATTTTCTTTTGAATCAATAATTTTAGAAAGATATATTTTTGCTTTTTCTGGTTTTTTCTCAAAGTAATTATAATAAGCCAAAGATAGATTTACTAAATGCATATTTTTCTTTTTTACATTTGTTAAATATTGAATAAACTTTTTAGATTGGAAGTTTCTTTCATATCCTTGAAAATTATCAAAATAGTGCTGTGAGTCTAATAATGCTCTATATAAAAGTAAGTCATACCATTTTGAATTTACATTTATTGATTCTATATTTTTAAGCTCTTCTATTAAGTTTGCATTTTTATGTAAGGCTCTTAATGTAAAGAATTTGATCTTTTCTTCATCATCTTTAGCATATGATAAAAGCTCATTCCATTGCTTATTTGTTTTTATATGATGAAAATTATAAAAAGATAAATGCCAATTTATAGTATCTTCTTCAAATAGTTTTGTAAATTCATACACGCCTTTTACAATATTAGAGTTCTTTATTAATGCACCTGCATAAAGACCTTGAACCCAATCTTTTATAATAGTATTACTATTTTTAAAAAGCTTCGCATAATACTTATTATAGATATCTAAAGGCTGTTTTTTGTAAAAATGAGCTAATCTAAATGCTAAATAAAAATATCTTTGTTTTAACCAAAGAGAATTTGTTTTTTCAAGTTTTGCTAATGCAATAGTTATTAACTCTTCTGGCTTTTTTGCATCTTTAAAAAGTTTTTTATTATATGAATACTTTTTATAATAGTAGTAGTCACTAGTTGCATAAGGCTCTTGCTCTTTTACAAAATTTAAATACTCTAAAACTTCAGGGTTTTTAATTTTTTCAAGATTCTCTCTTTTATAAATAAATTCTTCAATCTCTTTTTTTGTAAAGTCTTTACCTAGAAAGTCCTGCCACTCTTTTATGTTTAATTCTTTTACTTCTTTATTATATTTGTAAAGAATATCATTATAAGTACTAGCAGAATTTAAATCTTCTGAGAAATTTGCAAAAGGTAAAACTCTTTTTTCTAAGAAAACAAAATCTTTATGCTCATATCCCCATCCATCTGCACAAGCAAATATTGATACTTTAAGTATCAGAGTAATTAATAGTATTCTTAAAATCATTTTGTTTCCTTTAGTAGTTTTTCTAAATCATATTTCTTTTTGTATTTATAAGTATAAAATATTATCTCATCAAAGCTATTTTTTGAAAGCTTTAAAAAATCACTTAGTGCTATTTGTATATCTTCATAAGTTGAGTCTTCAAATCTAAAAATATCATCTTTGTAAACATAACGACCTTTAAAATATGTGCTTTGTAAAACTTGATATTTATTGTTTCCTATAGCTTTAAAATTATCTTTAAAATCTTTTTCTTGAATCCCTTCAAAAATGTCTAAGGCTTTATTTTCTCTAAACTGTACACCTTGAGAATATAAAGGAAGTGCAAGTTTTAATTTTAAAGGATAAGTATCAAAGTTATAGTGATATTTTTTTGCTACTTCATTATCTAAAATAGAATTTTTAGTATTAATATTTGTAATTGTACTCATATTATAATACATCAAAACTCCATAATCAACAGGAGGTATACCTGTTTTATTTGCATACTTTATTTGATGAAGTCTAATAGTACTACTTAATGAGGTTTTAAAAGTTGTTTTTATTTGTTTTAGTAGTTCAAAATATTTAGCTTTTGTACTTAATGACCAGTCACAATCTATTTGGATTTCATTAAACTTAAGGCTTTTTAGATTTTTTGAAATGGCTTTTAAAAGCTTAATATTAGAAGTTCTTTTCATAGCTTCATTTGTTATATAAATTGTCGGAATATAATCACTTGGTTCTTTTGTTATAAACTTTGTTTTGATAACTTCAAGTTTATTTGAAAAAGCTATATCCAAAACTTTTATATAAAGTTTTTCACTAGGATTTTGTAAAGAGTAAGTATTATCCCAATGGTAAAAAGAAGGATTAAGTGTTTTGTTTTCTTGGAATAAAAAAGGAAATAAAAATATTAAAAGTATAGATAAAGTAAAAAATAGTTTTTTCAAAAGAAGGCCTTATAAAATATAAAAAATATTATAGTTTATAAAGCTTTAAAATAGAGTCTAAATAGTATAGGCTTTATTTAATCTTTTCTCTAACTTTCTTTGGATATATCCAAATGATACTACTAAAACCCAGTATACAATAGCAACTGCTAAGTAACTCTCAAAGTATTTATATGAACTTGCAGCTTCTTGTTGAGCTACTGCCATAATTTCAGGAACACCTAAAACAAATACGATAGAAGTACTTTTTAGTAAATCAATAAAGTTATTCATTAAACTTGGAATTGCAACTCTAATAGCTTGAGGTAAAATAACATAAATAAATGTTTGAGTTTGACTCATACCTAATGAGTTTGCAGCTTCAAATTGTCCTTTATCTATAGAAGAAATAGCTCCTCTAATAGCTTCTGCCATATAAGCAGAAAAATGTAAAGATAATCCCACAATTGACGCAGTATATGCATCAACACTTGATAGTGCTGGGAAAATTTGAGGAAGACCATAGTATAAAATAAATAGTTGTACTACTAAAGGTGTCCCTCTAAAAAATGATATATAAACATCTGCTATTTGAGAAAATACTTTTATCTTAAACGTCTTTATTATCGCAATTGTAATTGCGATAACTAAAGCTATGATAGTTGAAATAAGCGTCATGCTTAATGTAATATCAATGTATTTTAATAAAATTGGGAATATTCCCAATGTATAATCTATATCAAATGCGTTCATTATTTTTTAGTTATATCTGTATTAAACCATTTCATTGAAATATTTTTTAATGTACCGTCTGCTCTTAAAGCTTCAATAGCTGTATTAACATCTTTTACTAAAGCATCATTTTTCTCATTTTTTAAGAATGGGAAAGAATTAACTAATACTTTAATTGGTTCACCAACAAGTTTTAATGGAAGGTTTCCTTTTTTGATTGATTCAACAGCTGAAGTTCTATCTTCAATATATGCATCAATTCTTTTTAATTTTACATCTTGTTGGAATCCATTTCCTTCATATGTAACAATTTCGATTTCATTGTTTTTATCAAATTCTTTTACAATTTGAGAATAGTTAGTTCCAAGACCAACACCTAGTTTTTTACCTTTTAAATCTTCTAAAGATGAAATACCAGTAGTATCGTTGTGTACTATAATTTGTGCACCATCAAATACATATGGAGTTGCGAAAGTATATTTTGCAATTCTTTTATCAGTCATTGTAATTTGATTTGAAATAGTATCAATTTTAGAAGTTTCTAACATACCAAATAATCCAGAGAATTTAGCAGTTTTAAATTCTACTTTTGCACCCATTTTTGCTGCAATTGCATTCCATACATCAATTTCAAAACCTTGAAGTACATCTTTTTCAACAAATGTGAATGGATAGTAACCACCAGAAGTACCAACTTTGATTATTTTTTCTTCAGGAGCTTTAGTTTCAGTAGTGTTTGTTGATTTAGAATCACAAGCTACAAAAAGTAAAGATACTAGAGTAAGAAAAGCTAATGTTATCTTTTTCATAATTTACCTTTATATATAAAATTTCTTCGTACTTTTACATATTTTAAATTAATAACCACTTACTAGTCAAGGTTTTTTAACTAAAAAGCATCTATTTTATTAATTCTGTTCTTTTTTAGCCATTCTTCTTGCATTTCTTTCATCTTTTTAGATGAAGTCTTCTTTGACTTGTATTTTCCCTTTGTATATGTGCTTGCATCATTTTCATTATATTTGTAGTCTAGGTTTAGGGAGCTTAGTGATATTGCTTTTTTAACTCTTGTTGCTGCAACATAATAAATATTTAATTCTTCATTAACTCTTTGGTGAGATAATTTATTTTTGGGGTTAGAAATCTCTTTTTTTGAGATGAAATCATTTGCCATAATTACTTGATCGTATTCTAAACCTTTTGACTTATGTGTTGTGGTAAAGATAATATCTGCTTCTTCTTTTTTAGTAGTTATTTTTTCTTTTATCTTTTTATTTATTTCGAAAATATTATCCCCATAGGTATTAATAAATTTGATAATATTTAAGTAATCTTGGTTTTTAGTATCTTTTGCAAACTGCTCTAGTTCATAGATAGATTCAAAGTCTTTGATTTCATCTATTGTAATCTTGTCATTCTTTTTTTGTTTTAAATAAAAAATAGAATAAACAGTTTGGTTCATAAATGAATAAGAGCCATATCCACCTTCAAAATAAACTTTTTTATCATCATGTATATAATGTACAATTTCTTGAATTAATCCAAAAGTCGTTCTAGCTATTACACAAAATGGTTTTTTTGTATCAACTGCATTTTCACCTATTTTAGTATCTTCCTCAATTCCTGAGATTCTTAGCGTTTGCTTGTCATTTTCTTTATATAAACCATTTAAACTACTTTGTAAAACTTTGGCAAAGTTATTTGAAAATCTAAAACTTTTTGTTAAAGCATAAGATGGTAAGTCTATTTTATTTAAGGCATTGATAGCATATCTAAAAGAGTAAATTTGTTGAAAAGAATCCCCTACATATATTCTTTTGCAATTTTGAGCTTCAACTATTCCAATCATAACATCTGAAATATCTTGTGCTTCATCTACTAGGATTAAATCATAAGGAAGGTTTGTAGATACTTTTTTATTTAGATAAAACATCTTTAAATAAAAATCATGTGTTGCATCTATGATTTTGTTTTTCATTGAAGAGAGCATATGTTTTAAATGAGCGATTACTCTTTTTGGATTTTTATTTATAAGTTCAAGTATTTTAGCACCTAAATCAGAGTGCTTTTTATAATTTTCAAGTAGTTTATCATCTAAAGCTATTAGTGAAGAGTTACAATAAAAATTTACTAAATCCTTAATAAGTGCAATATATTCTAAAGTAGGGTAATAGTTAGCTTTTCCACTAAAACTTTGCTCATATCCTCCTAGAACTTTTTCTATAATATAAGTTTTTAAATCAGGTGTAAGATTGTATTCATAAGCTCTTGTTTTATTATATGCTAAAGCATGAATAGTACTAATTTGCATGTTTTCTAGCTTGTATTCTTCAAGCTTTTCTTGTAGTGATAACTGTAATGACTTATTATATGCTAGGTATAAAATTCTTAGATGAGAGTTCTTTTTGGCATATTCTAAAAGGGTAGTTGTTTTTCCACTTCCTGCAACTGCGTTTATTTTAAAAGAGTCTTCTTTTGCGTTAATAATATCTATTTGTTCATTTGTTAAAGTCATTTTGAAATTGTATCAAGCCATGCTAAAGAACTAATAAAACAAAGAGGTATAAACATAAGTAATTTTATACCATTAAATAAAAACAATATTTTTATAGTATAATTTAACACAAATGGATAGGAAACAGCATGCAGAAAATCAAAAAAAACTTTATTCCAATAATTGCAATGATATTAATTTTTATAATAGATTTGTCTCTAATTTTTACAACACATAATAATTGGAATAATTCCATGACAAAGTACTTCCCTTTAAAAAATGAAATACAAAATCTTACTTTTAATATTACAGAATCTCATCTTTGGTTTGAAGAAGCAATTAGTGGTGATAAAACTATTAACCTAGAAAAAGATGTAATGAAAGGTTTTAAACATAAAAAGTTTAGTGAATATATTGTAAAAGCTGAGCCTCTTTTAAATACAGAATTAGATAAAGAATTTTATGAAAGATTATTGGTTTTAGATGATCAAGTTGATAACTTATATGAACTAGCTATTTATAGATGGGATTTTAGTGAAAGAGAAATAGGAAATGACTTAGACCAAGAATTTGATGAAGCTTTTAATACGGTAATTCTTAATTTAAGTGATTTTAATAATGTTCTAAATAAAAAGACTAATAGTGAGTTTGAAAATAAAGAGATATTTTTCTCTTTTGTAATTATCTTCTTTTTAAGTGCAAACTTTTTAGTATTTATATTACTATTTAGATTCAGACGTGAGTCTGTAAGATATGAAGATAATATCCATGAAGAGAAAGAAAAAGCAATTATCACCTTGCAAAGTATTGGAGATGCCGTTATTACAACTGATGCAGAAGGGTATATAACATACTTAAATCCAATAGCTCAAGAGTTAACATCTTATACAAATGAACAAGCAAGAGGTAAATACCTAGATTTAGTTTTTAATATTATCAATGAAAGTACAAGAAAACCTGTCCAAACTCCTGTTCAAAAAGTATTAAAAGAAGGTCTTATTGTAGGTCTTGCAAATCATACTGCTTTAATAAATAAAAATGGAAAAGAATATTCTATTGAAGACTCAGCTGCACCTATTAGAAATAAAGATGGTGTAATTATTGGAACAGTTTTAGTTTTTCATGATATTACTAAACAGAAAAAAGTAAAAGAAAAACTAAATGAAAGTGAAAAAATACTTATTCAACAGTCAAAAATGGCTGCAATGGGTGAAATGCTTGAAAACATTGCTCACCAATGGAGACAACCACTATCTTTAATCTCAACTACATCAACAGGTATTAAATTAAAAAAAGAGTTAGATGACTTAGATGATGAGTTTTTAATAAAATCCTTAGATATGATAAATAACTCAACACAGCATCTGTCTAAAACTATTGATGATTTTAGAGGGTTTTTTAAACCCAATAGAACAAAAGAGATTTTTATATTAGAAGATTCATATACTAAAACTATAAGTTTATTAAGCTCAAAACTTTTAAATAGAGAGATTGAAGTAGTAGAGAATATAAGTAAATTTGAAATTAATGGTTTTGAAAATGAGTTAGTTCAAGTTTTAATGAATATTTTTAACAACTCTATTGATGCTTTGGAGAAAAAAGAAGGAATCAAAGTAGTTATTATAGAAATCTCACAGATAGATGATTTTGCATATATTAAAATACTAGATAATGCAGGTGGAATAAAAGATGAAATTCTTGATAGGGTTTTTGAACCATACTTTACTACAAAAAATCAATCTCATGGTACAGGAATTGGACTTTATATGACAGAAGAAATTATTACAAAACATATGAATGGTCTAATAACAGTAGTTAATAAGTCCTTTAATTATAATGGAAATGAATATACAGGAGCCATGTTTGAAATAGAATTACCAATAAAATAAAAACTAAAAAAACTCCTTTATATAAGGGAGGTTATAATATAATAATTTATTTTAGGAGACTGTATGCGAATTGTTATATTTACTATTTTACTTTCTATAAATCTACTTGCAAATAATACATCTTATCAAGTTGGTGTATTGATTAATACCTTTTTTAAAGATGAAAATTTTTCAAAAATGATTTTGAAATCAGTTGAGAAAAAAATAAACGGATTAAATAAAATTAATGTTAAATTAACTCCATATAAAGATGAATCAAATATTTTATCAGATTTAAAAAGCAAAAAAATTAAATTTGCCGTAATAAATCCCGAAGTCTTTTTTAGAAATGAAGAAAAAATTGAAACCTATATATATGATCAAAAATGGACACTTTTTATTAGTGAAAATTTATATGAAGAGTATTATTTAATAAAAAATAAAAACTCAAAAGCAGATTTTTCTAACTTATCTAATTATCAAGTTAATTATAGAGAAGGTGTTCCTGTTGCAAAAAACTGGCTAGCAACTGAGATATATAAAACTTATAAAAAACCTTATTCTAATGTTGTAAAAAATGAAAACTTTATAAAAAATAGAAATCAACTAGCTTTAAAGCCATACTTTAATAAAGATGAAGTATCAGTTATAGACAAAAGTGATTTTGATTTAATGTGTGAATTGAATCCTCAGTTAAAAAATGGATTAACAATAATCAAAAAATCAAAACCAATGTTTTTTAATCTAATTGGTTTAACACATAAGTCTGTTACTCCTGAAGAGTATAATATGTTGTATGGTTTTTTACATAATATAGACTATTTATTAGAAGGAGATGAGTTTTCAACTATTATTCCATGTGTTACGAACTTACATAAATTAAGTGAGGCAAACATGGATATATTAAGAGAGTTTTACAAGAATTATTTCACTTTAAAAAATAAATATGATTAAAAGAAAAGTTTATAAAAAAACTCTTCTTTTATCTTGTTTCTTAATATCTGAGAAATTATCTAAATAATCTAAATACGTAATAATATACTTTCTACTTAAATCATGTCTTTCTTTGAAGTTAGCAATTTCTATATATCCATCTTCTTTAATGATTTGTCTCATTTGTGCAACTAGTTTATTTAAACTCTCAGCATGAATAAATAGATTATGTTGAAGTCTAATAACTTGCTTTTTAGCTGTAAGTGCTTTTAGAATATCATCACCTAATTTTCTATCTAAATCTAAATCATCATAGATATTATATGGAGCAGTTGGTGCTATATCTTCTTTTTTTAATCTCTGGCTTACTACATTTTCAAGGTTTTTAGCAAAATCTTCTTTGATATTTGCATTTCTGTATAGTTTATTGTCCTTGATTAAAAACTCTTCCTCTTCTAAAATATCAAGAGCAGATTGGATAAAGCCTTCACTTGCCCACTTAAGTCTAAGTTTTAGAGAAGTTGTTGAAAGCAGGGCATAAGTATTTTTTGTATAAATATCTTTTATAAACTCAATAATCATATTTTTTGTTTCAATAGGATAAATAATAAGTTCTTTTTCATCTATAAAAGTATTTTCAAGGTTTTTCCCAAACTCTATAGCTTCATCATGTGATAATGCAAATCTTTGTGTTGAAGAGATAAGTCCTAAACCTTTTTTATGTGCTTGTAAAAGTTGTGCATATGCTGCTTTAAAATCTTTGTTTTCTAGTGATTCTAATAAAGCTTTCTTTTGAGCTTTTTTCATTGGGTCGATAATAGGATTTAAAACTTTTCCACCGGCAATAGTTCTATTACCTTGTCTAAGTATTATTTTCTCTCCAAAGATAGAGAATAGTTTTTGATCTGCTTTAATAGTAGCAAATCCACTCTCAAGGGAAGTTGTTGAATCAAAAAGTAGTACTTTAACTTCAAGTTTTAAAGCTCCTATGAACATAGTATAGTTCTTATTATGTTGTAGTTCTTTTTCATTTAGACATTTAAAAGAGATGTCGATATTATCAAAGCCTCTTAAATATCCTTTTTTTGTAATTAAATCACCCTTATTGATTTGGTTTGCATTTATTCCTTGTAGGTTAATAGCTGCTCTATTTGAAATATTTGCTTCTAAGGCATTTTCATTATGTACTTGAATGTTTTTTACTTTTGTTTCTTTTTGAGCTTGGCAAACAAATATCTTTTCATTTAACTCTAGCTTTTTCCCAAGAACAGTACCAGTTACAACAGTACCAATACCTTTAGGTGAGAATACTCTATCTACGTAATATCTAAAGAAGTTTTCTTCTTGTTTTGAAGAGTTTTTAATAGTAAAAAGTTTATCTTTTAATTTCTCAATTGATTTTTCATCAAAAACAGAAACTGCTTCTATGAATTTAATCTCAAAATCAAACTGTCCTAAGAATTCTAATATTTTGGCTTTTTGGGTTTCAAGTTCTTCTTGTGTTACTAAATCTTTTTTTGTAATAGTTACAATAATATCTTTAAGACCTAAAAGGTTAATAATCTCAATATGCTCAACAGTTTGAGGCATAATACCTTCACTCGCACTAACTACTAACATTACATAATCAAAACCAAAAGCTCCAGCAATCATATTTTTTACAAGTTTTTCATGTCCAGGAACATCAATAAATGCGATATTTTGTTGACCTCTTGTTAGGTTTGAAAAAGATAAATCAATAGTGATTCCTCTTTGCTGCTCTTCTTTTGTACTATCACCTTCATAACCATTTAAGGCTTTAATAAGTGCCGTTTTACCGTGGTCAATATGTCCTGCTGTTCCTATGATAATATTTGACATTAGTTAAATACCTTTTTTATAATCTCTTCTATTTCTTTTATTTCACTTTCTCCAATACTTCTAAAGTCAAGTAAAACCTTTTCATTTTCAATTCTGATGATTAAGTTTTGAGCTCTTAAAAGCTGTTCTATTTTATTTGGCTTGTAGTTTTTGTATTGAAGACTTAATGCAACTGTAGGAATCTTCTTATTTGGTGTTGTTCCTCCACCTATTAGAGATTGAGTATGTATAACTTCACACTCACAAATATCACTAATACTTTCCTTTAAACTATTTGCTCTTTGCTCTAGTACTTCAGTTTTTTCATTTAGCATTTTAAGTGTTGGGATATCATCTAAATCACCTTTTAAGTATGAAGTTAGATTGTCCTCAAGTAAGGCTAGGGTAATTTTATCAACCCTTAGCATTCTAAGTAATTGATTCTTTTTGATTTTCTCAATTAACTCTTTTTTCCCTACTATGATTCCAGCTTGTACAGAACCTAGTAATTTATCTCCTGAAAAAGATAAAAGTGAAGGTTTATGCTCCATATATTTTAAAAGTGAAGGCTCAGATAAATCAAGATTGTAAGGTAGGTCAATCATATGACCACTCCCCATATCATAATAGTCTATTACATTTTTTTCATTTGCAATCTTGATAATCTCTTCGTATGAAACTTCAGAAGTAAACCCTTCAATAGAGTAGTTTGATTTATGAACTTTCATAAGCATAGATGTATTCTCATCACAAGCATTTTCATAATCTCTTGGATGAGTTTTATTTGTAGTTCCAATCTCTTTTAGGTTTGCACCACTTTGAGCCATTACTTCAGGAACTCTAAAACTTCCACCAATTTCAACTAATTCCCCACGACTTACTACTACATCTTTGTTTTTAGCAAAAGTATTTAGAATAAGAAAAACTGCACTTGCATTATTGTTTACAACAACTGCATCTTCACAACCTGTTAGTTTTTGTAAGGTGTCAACAATATGAGAATATCTCTCTCCTCTTTTCCCCTCTTTAAGTGAGTACTCAAGGTTATTGTATGAAGTAGCTACTTCTTTTACTCTATCAAAACTCTCAGAGTTAATAAGTGATCGTCCTAGATTTGTATGTACGATAATACCAGTTGCATTTATAACTTTTTGAAGTGAAGGAGAAGTTATCTCTTCATATTTTTTAATAACTTGGTTTACTAAATCATCTTCTTGAAAACTCTCTAGAGTTTTGTTTAAGATATTTGCTCTTGTTTGGTTTATAACATCTTTTGCAATTGATGTTATAAGTAGTTTTGAGTAAGCTTCAAAAGCTTTGTTGTTGACAAACTTGTCAACCTTTGGAAGACTTTTCAGTAAATCCATTTTCTACCTTTCAGATTCTTTTAAAAATATTTTGTGTAAGATTCCAGTCTTTATTAAACGGGGGGTATGTGATCCTGGTGGACACCGCAGGCTTCAACCCTGATCGGCGGTTTTTGTGTAAACGCCGCGGTAGGTTCGATTCCTACACCTTCTCGCCATTTTGAAATGGCCAAAACCCCCGTAAAATCATGCTTTCTTACAAGATTAATTCAGAGATTTTATCTAATTAAATATTTATTATAACTTAATATAATAGTAAAAAATATTTTACTTTTATACTCTTTTTTTACACTTTAAGCTCTAAAAAAAACATT
>Ga0193952_1000211_pt1 | contig 24900 bp, 18 predicted proteins | sample BB_3_MG_FD_140368 | JGI IMG/M metagenome (GOLD analysis project Ga0193952, IMG submission 140368) | Microbial mat bacterial communities from the Broadkill River, Lewes, Delaware, United States - BB_3_MG | ecosystem: Environmental > Aquatic > Freshwater > River > Microbial mats | place: USA... | reverse complement strand
TGTTTTAAATGAAGATTTAGGCGCAATTATGTTGTTCATCATTATGGTAATTTTATGATGACCTTCTAAATCTTTAGGAACAATTGCAGTTCTATAGTGTGTGCCGTCTAATTTGTATGATGCAATTTTATCTCCAAAGCCTAATACTTCAATATCAAGTGTTGTGTTGCGATATTTTAGTCTAGTTAACTTCTGACGACCTTTAAATTCTCTTGGAATAAATGGATGGAATTCCAGTTGATTCTCTTTATAGTGTAAGCCAAGTAGGATTTTGTAATAGTTTGATAATAAGCCGGCAGAGCTTTTTAGGTGAGCATCCTGGTTTTTCTCACTGTTTTTAAAATCACCCGTAGTCATATGAAAGTACTCTTTGTTGGTAAGGAAAAGAGCAGTAGATCTTAAACTAGAAGACAATCCCCAGTGAACAGCTTCCATATTATTGGTTTGGGCAGCAGCCTGATTCCAAAAGGCTTGTACAAAGGGCCAGATTGCATTGTTGTGATAGGTAGGAACATTTGCAATTTGTGGAGAAAAACAAGAAATACCATAAGCGCTAACAGAAGTGTTGTTTACGATAGCAGTTTTTCTTTCCATCGGTATAATGTCCCATAAAACAAGCATTGCTTCTCCTAGATTTTCTGATTTTTTGGAAGCGCTTAAATGATCTGATTGATAAAGAAATTGTGAGTAACGATTTTTATCAGTAAGCCAGAATTTTTGCTTAATACTGCCTTTTAAAGCATGGCTTACGTGCTCGTATTTCTGAGTATCCTTACTCAATATTTTACCCATCTTAATTAAAACTTTCAGGCTATTGTAATGAATTGCCTGTATGTTTAATGAGTAGGATTCTGCAATATCTTTTGGTTCCATCCAGGCAGGATAACTCTGTTCTCTTTTGTTTAAAAAGCTTGCTTCTCCTTTAAAGAGATGATTTTTATAATCCCAAATTACATTCAAATCATCTTCAGTAGAATTCTTGATGATAAAATATGCTTTTTTTAACCAATCTAAATCGCCAGTACTTAAATACAGTTCCCAGGCAGCTGTTGACCATATCATTCGATCGCTACTTATGGGCCATGAACCACCTGTTCCCGAGTTTTGAACGATTTTGCCATGTTTAACTTTATTTAATAAGTTTTTCATGGCAATTTTTGGATGTGTTATTGCCATTGATAATATGGCTGCATATGCTAGATCACTGGTATTGGCAGCTTGTATTTTTTTATTTGATGTAAAGATAGTGTCATTAGAAATAATCATTTCAGATTCATCTAAAGCTAGCTTGTAAAGAGCATTAAGTAGACTTGAACTACTTTCATACTTTGGCAAACTGTCTAGGTTCTGACTCAATTCCCAAATGGTTTCATTGGTTTGAGTCGAAATTGGATAGTTCGATTTTATGGATTCATCATTAATAGCAATAGCAGTGAGATCACCTTGTTCAACCCGGTTGGGATGTATGGAGAAATGTTCCGATTGATATAGTATTTGATTGTCTGGATTACAATTAAAGAGAAATAATGACAAACACAGCAATAAGCTTAATCGGGGAATGTATTGGTTAGGGTTTTTCTTCATGAAAATCAAATTGGAATATGATTTAAAATTAACAATTCAATCATTAATTAAAAGCAAATTGTCAAAAGGTTTTGATATTCATTAACAGAGAGAAGAATAGGTTTTAGGTGTGTGCAAAAAAAAGCGACTTGCGTCGCTTCCTCTAGTGGGTATTATCAGTTGTATGTAGTAATTGAGATTACTATATTAAATTTAGAAAAAATATTTAATATAACAATAAATTTTATGAAAAATTATTATTGAAGTGTTGCATTTTCCATAATGATATCATAAGTGTAACCAGCTCCAAAGTCTTTGTTGATGGCTATTTTGCCTTTAATTTCAATTGTTTCTCCCACAGATACAATTTCATTGCTTGTAATTGTTAAATCAAATTCTCCATTGAAATCTGTTCCATCCTGAATGTGAATCCAGTTTTTACCCAATATATTTTTGTTGAATTTTGCCACTTTACCTTGTACAATAATATCGTTTCCTTCAAATTTATTTTTGTTTTCGAAGAGTTCGGACAAATTAGTAACTCCAGCTTTAGTATTCATTTTTACTTCAATTTTTTTAGCTGGATTTTTCATCATAGGAGAGGTGCTCATTTTTGTTTCTCCCTGGATTGCTTTTCCTTGAATTGCTTGTTCAGAAATAGAATTAAGAAAGAATATAGAAGGGAAATCTCTGTTCAATTCCTTGCTGTGAAAGTTTTTCATCTCCAAGGCATCTGTATAATAATATGTTTTACCAATTTCGATGGGTTGATTGCGAATGGCTACCCAAATGTTATTTGTTCCATTGCTTCCATTTAAATAGGTATAAGTACTTCCTGGAATAGCTTCAGTTACCGTTATTTTATTGGTATTTTCAGGAATAGCATCATATTGTTTTTTTGCTTGTTCCGATTGACAGCTAGAGAATACAGTAATCAATAGGATCAAAAGAGTGAAGAAAGGATTTTTCATCGAAGTGTAATTTAATATTAAATGTCCAATTTAGTTATACGCATAACAAGATAATGTAATTATTGATATGCTTTGTTTTTATCATGGAATTTTACCCTTTGCAGATGCGTTAAAAACTTGTTAAAATAAGTCTTAATTGGCTTGTTTAAGCGATAATATTACTTAATTGCTCATGGTCATTTTATTTGATATTGTAAATAAAATAAGACTTGAAGGTCTTTTAAGTTCGCTTACGTACAGCGGTGTATTGAAATCGTACAAGATTGTTTTGATTCTAAATAAGAAGAGTTGAAGTAGTACTTTGTAAAATAAGGTTTTTGATCTTTTGGTATAAAAGATGTTGCTGAATTTTGTTCGTTTTTATTTAGACCTAAAATAGATTTAGTGAAGAATTGAATAGTATGAATAAATAAAGATGAAATGCCAGTATCTTTAGGTGATTTCAATCAATAAAAAAAAAGAACATGTTACGATACCTTATTTCGTTTGCCCTAATATTAATTGTTACAACAACATTCGCTCAGAATAATTCACAATGGCGTGGTGAAAACAGAGATGGTAAATATCCAGATACTGGATTGTTAAAAAGTTGGCCAGTTGATGGTCCTAAGCTTTTATGGCATTTTGATAATTTAGGAGAAGGACATGCTTCTGCAGCTGTAACCAAAGATGTAGTTTATACATCAGGAACCGAAGGTGACAATGGTTTCATTATTGCTTTAGATCATACAGGAAATGAATTGTGGAAAAGTGTTTATGGAAAAGAATGGATGGATTCTTATGATGGCGTAAGAACAACACCTATGGTAAACGATGGAATGCTGTATGTATATAGTGGTTATGGAGAATTGATTGCAATGAACGCTTCTAATGGTGACAAGCTTTGGTCAAAAAACATGCTGGATGAATTCAATGGAGGAAATATCCGTTGGGGAGTGACTGAAAACTTACTTGTTGATGGTGATAAGTTGTTTTGTACACCTGGTGGAGATGAAGCTAGTATGGTTGCATTAAATAAAAAAGATGGTAGTTTGATTTGGAAAGCAAAAGGAAATGGAGACAAGTCAGCCTATTGTTCTCCTGCGATGGTAAAACTACCTAACAGATCACTTTTGGTTACTCATACTCAAAATAACATTATCGGCGTTGATGCTGAGACAGGTAAATTTCTATGGAATGTTGATTTCCCAAATAAATATTCAATTCATCCCAATACTCCTATTTATAAAGATGGTATGATCTATTGTTTTACCGGATATGGAAAAGGTGGAGTAATGTTGAATCTTTCTGCAGATGGATCAAGTGTGACGGAAGTCTGGAGAAATGAAACTTTGGATAACCAAATGGGAGGAGCCATTCTTTTGGATGGTAAAATTTATGGCTCTGGTCATGCAAATCGCCAATGGTTTTGTTTGGATTGGAAAACTGGTGAGCAATTGTTTGCTGCTAAAATGCTGTCAAAAGGAAACGTAATCTACGCTGATGGCATGTTGTATTGTTATGGAGATAGTGGCGAAATTGCATTGGTTGATGTTAGCGAAGATTCATTTAATAAGGTAAGCTCTTTTAGAGTACCATACGGACAAAAGCAGCATTGGGCACATCTTGTAATTCACAACAAGCGCCTGTATGTTCGTCATGGAAATTCTTTAATGGTATATTCATTAAAAGCTAATTAGAACACTACATAAATCTATAATAAGCCCTAATCTTATGAAACGTATTTTAATTCTTGGAGCATTAGCTATTTTAATCCTAAGTCAATGTACTTCGAAACCTGAAACAAGCGATTGGCGCGGACCAAATCGTAGCGGAATATATCAGGAAACTGGATTGTTGAAGCAATGGCCAGCAGATGGTCCAAAAATGTTATGGCATTTGGATAGTATTCCTGTCGGATATTCTTCAGTAGCAGTTGCACACAATACAATTTACCTTACCGGATTAAAGGATTCAATGGATATTTTAATTGCCTTGGATCTAAATGGTAAGGAAAAATGGCAAATTCCTTATGGTAGAGGTTGGGATGGTACTTTTACCGATAGTCGCGCAACACCAACTATTGAAGATGATAGAATCTACTTATCAAGTGGTAAAGGCGATTTGGCTTGTATTAATGCGCATACTGGTGAAATAACTTGGAAAGTAAAAGCTAGTGATCTATTTGAAGGTGAATTTGGTCGTTGGGGATTATCTGAATCTTTATTGCTTTGGAAAGATTTGGTGTATTTTACTCCTTGTGGAGAGAAGACAACTATGGTTGCACTTAATAAAATGACTGGTGAAACGGTTTGGAAATCAAAAAGCATAAATGATAAACCTGGTTATGTTTCTCCTTTGTTAATTAACCAAAATGGTAAGGAGCAAATCGTAACAGTTACCGAAACCAATATCATAGGTGTAAATCCATCTGATGGAAACATTGACTGGCAATTCGATTACGGAAAATATGCTGGTGGTAAATGGAAAGCAAATATCAATACCAATACACCTTTATATAAGGATGGAAAAGTATATGTAACCAATGGATATGATCACAAATCTGTAATGCTGAATCTGAATGAAGATGCATCGGGGGTAGAATTGGCTTATGTTGATTCATTGTTGGATGTTCATCATGGAGGTGCTGTTTTGATTGACGGTTACATTTATGGCGCCAATTGGGAACACAACCGAATGGGACGCTGGTGCTGTTTGGATTGGATTACCGGAGAGAAGATGTACGAAACCGAGTGGGAGAATAAAGGATCCATCATCTCGGCTGAAGGCATGTTGTATTGCTACGATGAAAAAGGTGGAAACATTGCACTGGTAAAAGCAAATCCAAAAGAATTTAAGGTGATTAGCGAATTTAAGGTTCCTTACGGAAAAGGTCCACACTGGTCACATCTGGTGATTAAAGATGGAGTGATGTATGTACGTCACGAGGATGCTTTAATGGCTTATTTAATAAAAGAATAAAGAATATGACAAACCTGTCAGGTTTCCGAAACCTGACAGGTTTATTACGATTAAGTATATGCTGTCGAAAAGAAGCGAAAAAGGTTTAATTCTCTTATCTATTGCGATTGCAATAGTTCTGTTTGTGTATTGGTTGGCTTACAATCCTGTTAAAGATATGCATGCAAGTGTTCCTGGTTTGGACAACAGACCCAAAGAGAGTGAATCAAGTGGAGGAAAGGTAGTCATAGGTGAAGGTTTTGATTTTTTTAAGGAGTTTACCACTGATTTAAAAGGAAAGTGGACTCAATTTCGTGGTGCCAAGTCTGATAATATTTCAAAAGATCAAACCAAATTGATCAATTCCTGGGGTGATGGACCAAAGATTGATTGGCAGGTTGATTTGGGAGAAGGACATGCAGCGCCTGTTGTATACAATGGTAAGGTATATGTTTTAGATTACGATGAGGTGAAAAAAGCAGATGCTTTGCGTTGTTTCTCGTTGGAAACAGGAGAAGAATTGTGGAGAAGATGGTATCGCGTTCGCATTAAACGTAACCACGGAATATCGAGAACTGTTCCTGCCATTAATGACAAGTATTTAATTACCATGGGACCGCGCTGTCATGTGATGTGTATCGACCCAAATACAGGTGATTTTCTTTGGGGAATCGATTTGGTAAAAGAATACATGTCCGAAATACCTTTTTGGTATACAGGTCAATGTCCGATTATTGTCGATAATGTTGCCATTTTGGCTCCAGGAGGAAAATCTTTGATGATAGGAGTGGATTGTGCCACAGGTAAAGTGCTGTGGGAAACACCAAATCCAGACAATTGGAAAATGTCACACTCTTCTATCATGCCAATGACTTTAGATGGAAAAAAGATGTGGGTTTATGCTGCAGTTGGTGGAATTGTTGGAGTTTCAGCAGAAGGTGATGATTTGGGACAAATTCTATGGAAGACAAAAGATTTTGCTCCTTCGGTAGTGGCTCCTTCACCTGTTGTTTTCGAGAATGGTAAAGTATTCATGACCGCCGGATATGGTGCGGGATCAATATTACTTCAGGTGAAAAAATCAGGAGATAGCTATACTGTGGAAACTTTACAGAAATTTAAACCAAAAGATGGTGTTGCATCCGAGCAGCAAACTCCTGTGGTTTATAAGGATCGCATGTTTTCAATTTTACCAAAGGATGCCGGCGGAGTACGAAATCGATTTGTGTGTGTTGATCCGAATGATTGTACAAATATTCTTTGGACAAGTGGAACAAGTGACCGATTTGGATTGGGACCATATGCAATTGCAGATGGTAAATTTTTCATTCTTAAAGATGATGGAACAATGACTATTGCAAGAGCTTCAACTAAGAAATTTGAATTACTGGATAAAACTAAAATATTGGATGGGCATGATGCCTGGGGACCTTTAGTAATTACTGATGGGCGATTACTGATGCGTGATTCCAAGCACATGTTGTGTATTGATATAAGCGCCAACTAAAATAGAAGCAATGAAAAATAAGTTTGTATTGTGGTTATCGGTTGTTCTTTTGGTGATTCTGATTGCCTTTATGGCAAAGGATCTGTTTGTTGATGAGCAGAATTCTCAGAAGAATGTCTATGAATACGATTTGGCGGAATTGAAAAGGATTGATCCCGAACTAATCAGTCATAAAGAGACAAAGCAAATTCGACTTAGTGCTGAAGAACTTCATGGAATCGCTATCGATCAAAATGATCAAATTTATATCAGTACAGATAAAAATGTATTTGTATATAGTCCTGAAGGAAAACAAATCAATGCCTTAAAATTAAGAGAAAGTGCCCGTTGCCTTGCTATAACCGAGGATGGAAATATTGCAGTTGGCATGAAAAACAGAGTTGATATTCGCAAACCTGATGGCAGTTTAAAAAATAGCTTTTTGGTAGCTGGTGATAGGACTTTCATTACATCAATAGCCATTCAGGGGGAGAATATATTCATTGCTGATGCAGGACAAAAAATCATTCATCATTACGATATGGATGGAAATAAGCTTAAAGAGATTGGTGAACAAGATAAGGAAGCAGGAATAAAGGGATTTGTGATCCCAAGTCCATATTTCGATGTACTAATTGGCAGACAAGGAGAATTGTGGGCAGTGAATCCGGGCAGACATGCATTTGAAGCCTACAATACTAATGGAGATCAAATATCATCTTGGAACAGAACATCTATGAGTGTTGATGGTTTTAGTGGCTGTTGTAATCCTTCCAATATCGCCATGCTTTCCGATGGTTCATTTGTGACTGTAGAGAAGGGAATTGAAAGAGTGAAAATTCATCTTCCTTCCGGCGATTTTAAATCGGTTGTTGCCGCTCCCGATCTGTTCGAGGAAAAAACTGTAGGTATTGATTTGGCTGTTGATTCAGAGGACAGAATCTATGTTTTGGATCCAGTGAAGAAAATGATAAGAGTATTTGAAGCAAAATAAAATGGATAGAAGAGATTTTTTAAGAAATGGAATGAGAAGTCTGATTCTTGGAGGACTTGCGGTGATGAGTGGTGTTTTTATTTATAGAAACAACACAACCGAAGAGACTTGCACTTTTAAAAATATGTGCAAAGATTGCAAGAGTTTGGAAGGATGTACTTTGCCAGAAGGCATAAAGTACAAACAAGACCAATAACTTTTTTAGACTATTTAATAAGGATTGGTAATCGATGAAAAAAGACAGAAGAGAATTCATAAATACTTGTTTTCGATTTGCAGCAGGAGCCAGCATCGTGGGAGTTGCGGGAGTTTTGGTTAACAAAAGCGCAAAAGGGGATTTCTTTTGGCAGTTAGATCCAACTAAATGCACTCAATGTGGACGTTGTGCAACAAGTTGTGTGGTAACGCCATCGGCAGTCAAATGTATTCATGTGTATGATATGTGTGGATATTGCGATTTATGTGGAGGATATTTCAGACCAAATGTGAAGGATTTGTCTACAGGAGCAGAAAATCAGCTTTGCCCAACAGGTGCTATAAAGAGAACTTATGTTGAGGATCCTTATTTTAAGTATGATATCATTGATGAGTTGTGCATTGGCTGTGGTAAATGTGTGAAAGGTTGTGGAGCATTTGGAAATGGTTCATTGCAATTGCAAATCAGTCATGATTTGTGTGTGAATTGCAATCAATGTGCCATAGCGCAAGATTGTCCATCGGATGCATTTAAAAGAGTTCCTATTGAAGAAGCTTATCAGTTTACAGGCTTCAAAACCAATAAAAAGATTTAAGAAATGAAGAAAAGCCTTGCCTTTATCTCATTATTGATATTACTACTAATGGACCTTGTTGCTTTTGCTCAAACGCAACGATTTCCTAAGCCTGAGTTTGAATCAGGATATACGCAACCAGTAACCTCTATGCCAGCTCCAAGAGATGGATTGTTTGCTTATCTTGATGTAATTGTTCTAATTGCATCATTGAGTTTGATTACTTGGTTCATTTTAAAGAAAAGATCTAGAACAGGAGTGGTTGCCATTTCATTGTTTTCCATTTTGTATTTTGGCTTTTTCAGAGAAGGATGTGTTTGTTCTGTAGGGTCGGTTCAAAATGTAGTTCTAGCTTTGTTTAATCCTGGTTATCACATTCCTTTGTCGGCATTAGCCTTTTTTGTGATTCCTTTAGTCTATACATTATTCTTTGGTAGAACCTTTTGTGCTGGCGTTTGTCCCTTAGGAGCCATTCAGGATGTTTTTTTATTGCGTCCTGTAAGTTTAAAGAAATGGTTACAGAAAGTTTTGGGACTCATCCCATATATTTATTTGGGTTTGTCCATTTTGTATGCAGCCACAGCTACTGATTTTATTATTTGCAGATACGATCCTTTTGTAGGTATATTCCGTTTTAATGCTACTTTTTTCATGTTTGCCATTGGTGCTGCTTTCTTACTAATAAGCATTATTATTGCTCGTCCGTATTGCAGATTTCTTTGTCCTTATGGGGTGATTTTAAATCTCGTCAGCCGTGTATCTAAAAATCATTTGACAATAACACCTGCAAGTTGTATTCAATGTAAGTTATGTGATAATTCATGTCCGCTGGATGCTATTAACAAGCCTGTTGAAGTGAAACAAATGGAAGATAAACGATCGGCAACACGAAGATTTATCCTACTGAGCCTTATTGTTCCCGCTTTGATGATTATTGGAGGATGGACTGTTTCAAATTTCCATGAGAATCTGGCTATGGTAAACACAAAAGTTCGCTTGGCAGATGAAATGTTGCATTTCGATCCTCAGACCATGAAAGAAAGTCTAGAAATTGAAGGATTCAGAACTTCAGGTCAGTCTGTTGACGAATTGTATTTGGAAGCTGCGGATATTATGAAGCAGTTCTATTATGGCTCTTGGATTTTGGGAGCTTTTATAGGTTTGGTATTCGGCTTAGCTTTAGCAGGATTATCAACTTATCGCTATCGTGAAGATTATACACCAGACAAAGGAGATTGTGTGAGCTGTGCCAGGTGCTTGAAATATTGTCCAGTCGAGAAATAAAAGATGACCTGACAGCGTTTTAAAAACCTGGCAGTGTCTTTAAATATACTTTGAGAATCCTTTGTGGTTAAATAATTACAAGATGAGTAACAAATTCAAAATAAGAAAAATCAACCTATCCTTATGGAGAAACATAGCCATTGTGGCTGGAACATTCTCTTTCATCATTTGTATGTTGGTATTGGTAAATTACATTCAAATCAATCGTATTGATCCTGTAAATACCGAATTAATCAACTCTCTAGTTCAACGTTTGGAAGAAAATCCTAATGACAACCAATTGCGTGAGCAAATAAGGGAAATGGATCTCTTGGTTCGTAAAGCATATTTTACCAACCAATGGCAGGTGAAAGCCGGTGGATATTTGCTATTACTTGGCGTAATAGTTACTGCAATTGCTTTGCAAATGTTTTTTGCTGGCAAACAAAAATTACCTGAGGTAACAGAACAGGAAGAAGAGAATATTGTTCTTTTTAAAGAGAAAGCTCGCAAATGGATTGTTGTTGGAGGTTTTGGCTTGGTTGCTATTACGCTGTTATTTGCATTTTTAACACATAAAGAATTAGGAAATCAATTTACACATGCGGCTGTAATTATTCAATCTGACTCGGATGAGAGTAACGAAGAAGATACAACGCAACATGTAAAAAGTGAAGTTGAGGTACTAAAAGAAAATCCTGTTACTGAAGCAAAAGAAACAAAGGCAACAGAAAGTCCTAAGGAAGTAATAGAAGAAGTGAATAAAACTGAACTAGTCAAGGAAAAAATCTCAGAAAAGAAAGTTGAAGAAAAAACAGCACCGAAAGCGAATGCATATAAAGGAATTTACCCTACAAATGAAATGATGGCAAACTTTCCATCTTTCCGCGGTCCTGGAGGTAATGGAATCGGATATCAAACCAATATTCCAATTGATTGGGATGGAGCAAGCAATAAAAATGTATTGTGGAAAGTTCCTGTACCTATTCACTCCTACAATTCTCCAGTAATTTGGGGAGATAAATTGTTCTTATCTGGAGCAAATGCAACTCAAAGAGAGGTGTATTGTTACAATAGAAACAATGGTAAATTGCTTTGGACTGCTAAAGTGGAAGGTATTGATGGATCTCCTGCAAAATCACCCGAAGTAACACCAGATACAGGGCATGCTGCATCTACGCTTACCACAGATGGGAAATCTGTATTTGCCATTTTCGCTAATGGCGATATCGTTGCTTTGGACTTTTCTGGAAAAAAGAAATGGGCAAAGAACCTTGGTGTTCCTAGTAATCATTACGGTCACTCTTCATCATTATTGGTATTTGAAGACAAGCTAATTGTTCAGTTCGATCACAAAAAGGCTGCAAAAGTAATGGCTTTGTCAACAGCTACTGGTGATGAAGTTTGGAGCACAAAAAGAGAGGTTAGAGTTTCCTGGGCATCACCTGTAATTGTTCAAAACGGTGCGAATGTTGAAGTAATTTTAGCTGCAGATCCTTCTGTTGCTTCTTATGATGTTCAAACAGGAAAGGAGTTATGGAGCTTGGATTGTATTACTGGTGAAGTTGGACCATCTGTAGCCTATGATAATGGAATTGTATATGCATTGAACGAATATGCCAGTTTGGTTGCCATTAAGCCGGGTTCAAATCCAGAAGTGCTTTGGGAAGCATACGACTATTTGTCTGATGTACCAAGCCCCATTGCTTATGAGGGAAATCTGTTTATTGTGACCAGTTATGGAGCTGTGGTTTGTTATGACGCAAAATCGGGTGAAATTCGCTGGGAACAAGAATTTGATAATGGCTTTTATGCTTCACCAATTTTGGTTGATGAAAAAATATATCTGCTTGACAGGGAAGGTGTGATGCACATTTTTAAGGCAGACAAGGAATATGTAGATCTTGGCTCGCCTGCTTTGGGAGAAAAATCGGATATGTCTCCGGCTTTTGCTGATGGGAAAATCTACATTCGTGGTGAAAAGAACCTTTATTGCATAGGGAAATAATTATGGAGAAGATACGTGAGATAGTCAATGATATTGTTGCAGAAAAAGGAGGTGAACCGGATAAGGTAATACCCATTTTGCAAGCCATTCAGGGAAAATTTAACTATTTACCCGAAGATGCATTAAAGCAAGTTTGTGATTTAACGGAAATTACCGAAGCTCAGATTACCGGAATCTCTACTTTTTATTCTCAATTCCGTCATCAGCCAGTAGGAGAACACATTGTAAGAGTATGCGTTGGAACGGCTTGTCATGTGAAAGGAGCCAAGCAGGTTTATGACAGTTTTCGTCGTGAATTGAAGATTGCAGAAGGAACCGATACCGATTTGGAAAAGCAATTTACAGTTGAAGAAGTAGCATGTCTGGGATGTTGTACGCTTGCACCAGTTGTTCAAATTGATGATGTTACCTATGGGCATGTTGAAACAGGAAAGGTAGCAGAGATTCTTGAAGATTTTAAGAATTTGGCGCCAAGCGAAGAAAAACAAGTTCGTGAAGTAACAGAAGAAGGAATCTCGCAAGGGGAGATTCGAATTGGTTTAGGATCCTGCTGTATTGCCAGTGGAAGTTCAGGCGTAAAGGAAGAGCTGGAAAGAACTTTGGCTGATAATCAAATTAAAGTAGATGTAAAACAAGTTGGTTGTGTAGGTGTTTGTAATCAGGTTCCAATGTTGGAGATCCATAAAAATGGGGAAGAGGCAGCCTTTTATACCAAAATCAATGCGAATGAGGTAAGTGATATTATAGAAAAACACTTTCGCTCCGAAAATTGGATGAGTCGATTCAAAAATCGATTCTATAATTATGCGGAGAATCTTACTTTTTCGGATATTCCAAAGAGTACAAATCGATACAATGCTAACGAAGAACATACACCAATAGCCGAGTTCCTTAAAGGTCAGGTGAATATTGCAACAGAATACCGAGGTGAAATCAAACCTTCGGATTTTGAAGAGTATAAAGACAAAAATGGTTTTGAAGCTTTTACTAAATGTCTGAAGGAGATGTCTCAGGGTGAGATTATAGCCCAAATTGAAGAAAGTGGACTGAAAGGTAGAGGTGGAGCAGGTTTTCCATCATTCATCAAGTGGAATATGGTGAAAAATGCTCAAGCAGATCAGAAATACATCATCTGTAATGGCGATGAGGGAGATCCGGGAGCTTTTATGGACAGAATGTTATTGGAATCCTATCCATTCCGCGTAATTGAAGGAATTCTGATTGCGGCATATGCAGTTGGTGCAACAGAAGGACGATTGTACATACGTGCAGAATATCCTTTGGCGGTAAAACGCATTAAAGAAGGATTAGAAATCTGTAAAAGGGAAGGTTGGATTGGTAAGAATATCATGAATTCAGGCTTTTCTTTTGATTTGAAAGTTTTTGAGGGTGCAGGAGCCTTTGTATGTGGAGAGGAAACAGCACTAATTGCTTCAATAGAAGGAAAAAGAGGAATTCCTGTTTTGCGACCACCATATCCTGCAGAGAAAGGTTTATGGGGCAAGCCAACTCTAATCAACAATACGGAAACGCTTTCCTTAGTTCCCTACATTATTCGTAATGGAGCGGAAAGTTTCAAGAAAATTGGGACGGAAAACAGCAAAGGAACCAAAGTATTTGCCTTGGCAGGAAAGATCAATCGTGGTGGATTGATTGAAGTGCCAATGGGAATTACTATTCGTCAAATTGTAGAAGAGATTGGCGGTGGAATTGCCAACGGAAAGAAATTTAAAGCTGTACAAATTGGTGGTCCTTCAGGAGGATGTATTCCTGCTGAACTATCTGATACCGCAATTGATTTTGATTCCCTGAAAGAAGTCGGCGCCATGATGGGATCCGGTGGATTGATTGTTTTAGATGAATCGGATTGTATGGTTGATATCGCTCATTATTTCTTATCATTTACACAGGAGGAATCCTGTGGGAGATGTACTTTCTGTAGAATCGGAACACAAAGAATGCTAGAGATCCTTGATAAGATTAAGGCAGGCAAAGGAAAATTGAGCGATTTGGATTTATTGGAACAATTGGCACTTAATACTAAAAAAGGTAGTATGTGTGCTTTAGGAGGAACAGCGCCAAATCCAGTTCTATCCACCTTAAAGTATTTCCGACACGAATATGAAGCCCACATTAAAGGCGAATGCCCGTCTGGAAAGTGTGAACATTTAATTCGCTACGAAATAAACGACGATTGTACTGGTTGTACCAAATGTGCACAGCGTTGTCCGGTAGATGCAATTGAAGCAAAACCTTACGAATTGCACAAAGTGGATAATGAATTGTGTATTAAATGTGATATCTGTAAGCAGATTTGTCCGGTTGATGCAGTAGAAATAAAATAGATGAATAGCCATGTAGCATTAGCTCGTGGTATTTGAAATAGAACGAAAAATGCCAACAATTAAAATAGACAATCAAGCCATTAGCATTCCGGAAGGAACAAGCATTCTAAATGCTGCACATTCTGTTGGGATTGAGATTCCAAGCATGTGTTACTTGGAGGGATGCAGCAATCATCCAACCTGTATGGTTTGCATGGTGAAGAATAATGCCAATCAGCAAATGATACCATCTTGTGCAACAAAAGTAGTTGATGGGATGGATTTGGCGAGTGAGGATTCAGAGGTGAAGGAAGCCCGAAAGGAAGCGATTGAGTTGCTAATGAGTGATCATGTTGGAGATTGCGAAGCACCTTGTCGCGTGGCTTGTCCTGCCTATATGGATATTCCGAAAATGAATCGTTTAATTGCTGATGAACAATTTGAGGAGGCATTGAAGATTGTAAAAGAGGAAATCGCCTTTCCCGGGATATTAGGATATGTATGTTCTGCTCCTTGCGAGAAAGTTTGTAGAAGAAAAGATGTGGATCAGCCCATTTCCATTTGTTTGTTAAAACGTTTTTCCGAAGAGGAAACCCATAGATATCTGCCAGAGAAAAAACAGGCAAGTGGAAAGAAAGTAGCAATTGTTGGTGGAGGAGCATCTGGATTATCTGCAGCCTATCATTTATTATTAAAGGGGCACGAATGCGAATTGTTTGAGGCACTTGATGGTGTAGGAGGTATGTTATTGGCATCAGTTATAAAGGGTGAGTTGCCAACCGACGTAATAGTTAGGGAGGTTAACAGTTTGGATCAACTTGGTTTGGTAACGAATAATAGCAATGAAATCTCAAAAGAACAATTTGATTCTTTAAAACAAAAGTTCGATGCGGTAATTCTTGCCAATGGAAAAGATGGAGAAACATTTGGTTTAGAGACAGGAAAGACTGGACTTAAGGTGGATGCAGAGACCTATGCCACATCAGATTCGAAAGTATTTGCCTGTGGAAGTGTAATCAGAACTCAGAAGATGGCTGTGAAAGCTGTGGCTATGGGAAAAGAAGCTGCCTGGTCGGTTGATCATTACTTAAACAATGGAGAAGGAAAAGCTACAAAACGTTTATTCAATTCGCGTTTTGGAACATTGCGAAAGGATGAATTGGAAGAATATCTGAAAGAATCCGTTGAGGGAGAAAGAGTAGAAGCCAAATCATCAAAAGGATTTACAAAGGAAGAAGCTATTGCGGAAGCCAAACGTTGTTTGCATTGCGATTGCCGAAAGCTTGATAATTGTAAATTGAGAGATTGTGCGGAAGTTTATCAAATAGATAGAAGAAGGTTTGCTTTTGGAGAACGAAACTCGGTGGTGAAGCATTTTAATCATGAATCGGTAATTTATGAACCTGAAAAGTGTATTAAATGCGGTTTGTGCATAGAAATTGCGGCAAAACATGGTGAGAAAACAGGTTTGACCAATATTGGTCGCGGATTTACGGTGAAAGTGGCGGTGCCGTTCGATCAGGAATTAACCGAGGCTTTAACTGTAGCGGCAAAAGAATGTGCGGTGGCTTGTCCGACAGGTGCGATAGCGCTGCACTAGAATTACGAATGAATAATTACGAATTAGGAATGGAAAAAATCTCACATCTCATATCTCACATTTCATATCTTTTTAATAAAGAATTGAGAGTGATTCTACTTGTGGTACTGTTTATTGGAACTATAAGTTTACAAGCACAAAGCCAAAACAAAAACAATTGGCTATCCTTTCGGGGGAATTCAAGCTTGAAAGGAACGACCAGTGCTATTGTGCCTAAAGCACCTCAATTGCTTTGGTCCTACAAAACGGGAGATGCAATTAAATCATCACCCATTATCAGTAATGGAAATATTTTTGTTGGATCGAATGATGGATATCTATACGCATTGAGCAAATCAGGTGAACTGAAATGGAAATTCAATGCCAAAACATCGGTGGAGGCTTCCCCTTTATATCTGGATGGAAATGTTTATTTCGGATCGTTGGAAGGAATTTTCTTTTGTTTGAATGCCAGTACTGGAGAGGTGAAATGGAAATACACAACGGAAGGACAGATATCAGGATCGGCAACCTGGTTTTACGATAAGGCGAGCAAACAAAAGAAGATTCTGTTCGGATCCTATGATTTCAAAATGTATTGTTTGGATGCCAAATCAGGGAAATTGCAATGGACTTATGAATCGGACAATTATATTAATGGTGCAGCATCCTGCAATGGAGAAATAGCTGTGTTTGGCGGATGTGATGGTTTTCTACATCAGGTGAATGTAAAAACCGGAAAGTCGAAAAACAAACTGGATATTCAAACCTATATTGCTTCTTCGGTGGCATTGGATGGAAACCAAGCCTATTTTGGTAACCACGATGGTGAATTTTATCGTGTTGATTATATCCAAAACAAAGTGGATTGGAAAAAGGAAGGTGCGATATCCTATTTGGGATCGCCTGCCATATCCGATAAGGAAATAATTATTGGAGCGGAAAACCGACAAGTGTATTGTTTCGATAAAAAGAGTGGAAATATCAAATGGCAATTTAAAACCAGAAATAAAATAGAAGCCTCGCCAGTGATTGCTGCTAACGCCGTAGTTATGGGATCGGGAGATGGAAGAATTTACCTTTTGAACAAGGAGAATGGTCAGAAAATCTGGTCATACGAGATAGGAAGAGCCATTGTAGGAACCCCTGCCGTGGTGGAGGGTATGATTGTGGTAACAGCTATGGATGGAAGTATTTATGCTTTTGGTGAGAAGTAAAAACCTTCTGAAAGCCCCGCGCAGGCTAGGTCACTTAGGCTATGGGAGGGTAATTTTGGCTATGGAAGATCATACTTAGGCTATGGACGGGTAAAAAACACGAAGGAAGCTGAAAATTAAGCTATGGAGAGCCCACTTTAGGCTATGGGAAGGAAGATCAGACGATAGAAGACTTGATTTTTGCGCAGGGAGCCTTTCGGAATCGAATGGGCTAATAAATAGTGAAGAAAGCTCGTTTTCTCATTTTATCGGCAGATATGAGCTGTAGAACGAAAAAATGTGATAAACAGAGGGAATATTAATAATTTAAGCATTCCTAAAGAATTGATATATGATTGTAGAACTAGATAAAATATCGAAATATTATCAGCACGCCGGTTCTGGTGAGAAAAGAACGGTTTTAGATGAATTGTCGCTTACCATTAAGTCTGGCGATTCGGTTGCTATTGTAGGTCCCTCTGGATCGGGTAAAAGTACATTGTTGAACCTGATTAGTTCTTTGGATCATGCTAGTTCCGGTAGCATTTTACATGATAGTGATGAAATCAAAAATCTAAAAGAGAAAGAGCTGTCTCAGTTTCGAAACAGGAATTTAGGTTTTGTTTTTCAATCGCATCATTTGTTGCCACAGTTGAGTTTGATTGAGAATGTATTGGTTCCGTTAATCCCTGAAAAGGATAAGAAAATGCGAAAGGATGCAGAGGAGAGAGCTCAGCAATTGATCGATTTTGTTGGCTTAAAAGATCAAAAGTATCAATTGCCCGGACAACTATCGGGCGGAGAATGCCAAAGAGCTGCAGTTGTAAGAGCTTTGATTCATGAGCCAGGATTATTGCTGGCAGACGAGCCAACAGGATCTTTGGATAAAAAATCTGCCGATCAGTTGGGTGATTTATTGGTATCAATCAACGAAAAACAGAAGGTTACTCTTGTTGTTGTAACCCACTCAATAGAATTGGCAAAAAAGATGAAAAAAATATACAAGCTTGATAACGGTAAATTGTTTGAAATATAAATAAAACCCCAAACCTATGAAAAACTATATCTTACTATTGGTAGCGGTATCGCTATTTTCGTGTACCCCAAAGCAGAAAAAAGTTAGTGAATGGAGAGGTGATAATCGCTCTGGAATTTACAATGAGACGAATCTTTTAAAGGAATGGCCAAAGGATGGTCCAAATCTTCTTTGGGATGCCGAAGGAATTGGAAATGGATATGGTTCTCCTGTTATTAGTGGTAATACTTTGTATGTAAATGGTGAAATTGATAGCATTGCTTATCTGATTGCAATGGATTTACAAGGAAAGGTTCAATGGAAGACAGAGTTTGGTCACGATTGGATGAAGAATTTTATCGGATCTCGTTCGGCTCCGACTGTTGTTGATGATATGGTATATGTGGCATCAGGTTTAGGTGATGTGGCTTGTATTCATGCAGTAACAGGTGAGTTGAAATGGAAGATTAACATGCTGGAGAAATTCGAAGGTAAAAATACTCGTTTTGGTTACTCACAATCTTTATTGGTTGATGGTGATTTGGTATATGCTGCTCCAGGTGGAACAGAAGATAACATTATTGCCTTAGATCGTTTTACAGGTGAGACAAAATGGACAAATGCAGGTGTTGGTGAAGTACCTGCTTACTGTTCTCCATTATTGATTGAATTTCCTACCAGAAATGTATTGATAACTTTCTCGGAACATGCTTTAATAGGAATAGAATCGCAAACTGGTGAAGTATTGTGGACTGAAATGCAGGATACCCTTTGTGATATAAATGGAAATACTCCAATTTTCGATAATGGTTATCTGTATTACGTTACCGGATGTGGTAATGGGACTGTAAAAATGAAAATTGCTGAAGACGGTGGAAGTATCACCGAAGTTTGGAGAAATAAAGAGCTAGATAACATTATGGGTGGAGCTGTGAAGTTGAATGGTAAAATTATTGCCTCAGGTCATCGCAAGAAAGTGTGGAAAAGTGTTGATGCCGAAACTGGTGAAACAAGAGATACTTTAAAATTTGGACGAGGTGCAACAATTGCAGCTGATGGAATGTTATATTGTTACAACGAAAGAGGTCAGGTTGGTCTTGTGAAGGTAACACCTGAAAATATGGAGTTGGTGAGCAAATTTAAAGTGACAAAAGGAACCAAAGAACATTTTGCTCAACCTATCATCAACAATGGTGTTTTGTATGTGCGTCATGGAGATGCTTTGTTGGCTTATGATATTAAGAAGAAGAGTTAATTGAGAAATCAATAAAGAATTAAATACAACAACATGACTAAACAAGTATTTGTTTGTGGCTGTGAGAAGGATGGAAAGATTGAGAAAGAGTCGGTTCAAAAGCTCATCAGTACTTTAAATGAGAAGAATATAGCCTATACTTATATCGAGGATATGTGTGGTACAATCTTGAAAAATCCTGATGATTTGGAAGGTTTGTATAAGGCTGAAAATGCAATTGTATTTGGCTGTCAGGCTCGTGCCATGCAACACCTGGTGGACAATTCGGGGCGTAAGATTGAAGAAAATACGACTGACTATCATCATGTTGATGATGAAGGACAGGAGGAGTTGATTTCCAGCCTTGAATCGAATACAGGTGAACCAATAAAGATTAAATATTCTGACTCATGGAAACCCTGGTATCCGGTTATCGATTACGATCGTTGTAATGGATGCAGAAAGTGTTTGAACTTTTGCTTGTTTAGTGTGTATTCTGTTGAGGATGACGGAACGGTTGTAGTATCAGCTTCAGCCAATTGTAAAGATATGTGTCCTGCATGTGCACGAGTGTGCCCTCAAAATGCAATCATCTTTCCAAAACATGCCGAAAGTCCTATCGATGGAGGAGAAGGTGACGGAACTGAAAATGAAAAGACGGATATTCTGGAGCAAATTCAGAACGAGGATGTGTATTCTGTTTTGAGTGCCAGAAGAAAGAATTTTCAAGTATCACTGCTGAAGAACGATCAGTTTAAAATGGCTGAAGAAGAGAGAAGAGCATGTTGTGGCGGTACTGAAAAAATAGAAGAGAAGAAAGAGGAAAAATGCGATTGTGATTGCAATTGCAAAGAGAATACCGAAAGCAGTTGCGATTGCGATTGTAAAGAAGATGGATCGAACTCTTGTTGTTGCTAATATGATATAAACCTGACAGGTTTTTAATAAACTAAGGATGATAATTTCATTAGGATCAAGAATACTTAGACAAGTTGATTTACGCCTGCTTTGGAAGCTGGGCTACAATTTGGGATGGAAGGGGATGAAAGCCGTTGTCAAGCACAAAAAACGCTTGAAAAATGGTGAATTGTATCCTGCTTTTATGATGATATCGGTGACCGATAATTGTAATCTGAATTGCCAGGGCTGTTGGGTAACCATCGATAATACATCCAAAGGAATGGATGTGGAAACATTGGAGAATATCATTGTGTCAAGTAAAAAGAAGGGATCGTATTTCTTTGGATTACTGGGTGGTGAACCACTAATGTATCCGCATTTAATGGATGTTATCGAACGTCATTCTGATTGTTATTTCCAAATGTTTACCAATGGCACATTACTTACTGATGATGTGGCAGCGCGATTAAGACAATTGGGAAATGTTTCTCCACTGATTAGTGTGGAAGGATTGCAAGATGTTAGTGATGTTCGACGCGGAGCGAAGAATGTTTACGGTAGAACCATGACAGGAATTGAGGCTTCCACTAAGAATAAATTATTTACAGGTGTTGCTACAAGTGTTTGTAAATCGAACTTTAAGGATTTGGTGAGCGAAGAATTTGTGAACTCTTGCGTGGAAAAAGGAATTCACTATTTGTGGTATTACATTTACCGCCCTGTTGGAGAACGTCCAACTACGGAGTTGGCGTTATCTGAAGAGGAAATACTGGAATTGAGGCAATTCATGGTCGATATTCGTGTTAAAGCTCCTTTGATGATAATAGATACCTATTGGGATGAGAAAGGTCAGGCATTGTGTCCTGGAGCTATTGGTTTGTCGCATCATATCAATCCTTACGGTGATATTGAATTCTGTCCACCAATTCAGTTCGCGGGCGAGAATGTAGGCGATGGATCGGACATCGTGAATGTAATCGAGAAATCGGATTACATTTCAGGATTGAGAAAAGGAATTAATGAAAGGACCAAAGGTTGTATTCTTTTAGATGATCCGGAACATTTACACACCATGCTTAAGGATGTAAATGCTTATGATTCTTCTAAACGAAGCGCATCTTTTGAAGAATTAAAGAAAATGAAGCCATGTGCAGGTCATCACATTCCAGGAAAGGAAATTCCGGAGAAAAGCTGGGTGTATCGATTTGCCAAGAAGTATTCGTTCTTTGGTTTTGGAGCATACGGATAATAAATTAATAATGATTAATTATCAATGAATAATTGAATTTGCCACTGCACTATTCTTTTTACTTGATACTTTTTACTTGATACTTAATTTATGATTTTAAGAAACAACAAACCAAATATAAATCTGGGTAACGATTTACCTCAACAGCCCGAAAAGCTGAAGCAAATTCGCGATTTAATTCGTGATTATGCTGCGGAATGTGAATTGGTTCCACCTATGCAGGAAGAGGAAGTCATTTTCCATTCAGGCGAGTTGATTAGCAGGCATCCTGAGTTGTTCTTGTATCAGAAATTGTTGGCTGTAATGATTAATAATTATGCATGGAGTCAGATTGTTGCAGGCATTCCTTTTAATCGCAGAATTCTATTGTTGCCCAAATGTATATCTCATTCAACCCAATGTCCTGCAAAGTACGACGAGTTGGGTTTGCTTTGCGAACAATGTGGGCGTTGCGATTTATCCGAAATCATTTCCCAGGCTGATGAATTGGGCTATCATACCATAGTTAGCGAGGGAACAACCTCAGCAAGCTTGTTGTTATCCTCAGGACAGGTAGAATGTGTGATTGGGGTCGGTTGTTTGCATTCTTTTGAACGATCTTTTCCATTGGCAGTAAAAGAAGCTGTTCCATCCATTGCAATTCCATTATATAATAACGATTGTAAAGATTCTAAGGTTGACAAGATTTGGCTGGATGAGATTTTGGCAATCCGTAAAGAGAGCAATTGGAAAGGATGGATTGATTTGGATTCGCTAAAAGTGGTTGTTAGAGAATGGTTTGCAACTGATCATCTGAATCATTTGTTTGGAGAAAATGATAAGACCATTGATATTGCCATTAATTGGATGGAAAAGGATGGGAAGCGTTGGCGACCTATTATCATGCTTGCTGTTTACGAAGCCTTAACCGGTAAATCTGGAGAGTACGATGAGGCAATTCAAAAACTAGCCGTTTCCATCGAATGTTTTCACAAAGCTTCATTGGTTCATGATGATATTGCCGATGAAGATGATGAAAGATATGGCAAACCAACCCTTCATAAGGAATATGATATTCCTGTTGCTCTAAATGTCGGTGACCTTTTACTTGGATATGGTTATCAAATGATTGCAGAATCGGGAGCTAAACACATTCGAAAGTTATTGAAAGTTGCTTCACACGGTCACAGAGATTTATCTTTAGGTCAAGGTGAGGAATTGTTGTGGAGAAGCAATGAAAAACTATTGAGTGAGGAAGAGATTTTACGCATTTTCAGTAATAAAACATCACCTGCATTCGAAGTTGCCTTGCAGTTTGGAGCCATTTTAGCAGATGCTGATGAAGAAGTGCAAAAGATCATTTCAAAGTATAGCACAGCAATGGGAATTGCTTACCAAATAAATGATGATCTGGATGATTTCAAACAGGAATCGATTCCAGGTGGATTCAATACCATACAACCCTCATTGGTTTCTACTCTGTTGAATCAAAAGCATCCTAAAAAAATGCAGGAATGGCTGGAAAGGAACAAAAAGGAAGATAAAAGTATTGAAACTGAATTTCTCCTTTGGGATGAGACGAAAGTAGCTATGAAAGAGGCTGAGGAAATGCTTGATCTATACAAGCGAAATGCACTTAAAGCGCTCAAGCCATTAAAGAATCCAACGCTTAAAATATTACTAAGCCGATTGTTGAATAGGATAGTTCCAGAATAAATATGTCAATATCAAAAGACCCTAAAGTCAATTGCAATCAATCTATTTTAGAAGCCCTGCTTAAATCCATAGAAGTTTTAAGTGAAGAAGCACAGAATCATATCAAATCGTTTCTGCTTTCTCAGAAGAGTGATGGTGGAGGCTTTGTCGATAGAGCCAGCCAATCGGATTTATACTATTCGGTTTTTGGATATACACTTGCATTGGTGTTTGATTTAAAATTGGATATCAATACAGAGAAAAAATATCTTGAAAGTTTCGATCAGCAAAATCTGGATTTTGTTCATTCTGTCTGTTTGGTACGAGCTTTCTTTTTGATTCATCTCATCGATTTAAAGCAGAAATCGGGTTTTAAGGCTACAAAGTTCTTAGGTTTTAGTTTTGCTAAAAATCTTATAACAAGAAAATTGGTAAGTAAAACAAGGAGTGATTGCCCGAAAGTACTTTGGGAATTGGAAACCTATCTTTCAAAAGATGATGGGTACAACCATAATGAAAAAGGTGCAGAGAAATCTACGGTTTATGCCAATTATTTAATGTGGACTTTGTATCAGGATCTGCAAATGGAGACAGATACTCTTGAAGAAATTCAACATGCCAATCTATTGTTAATGTTAGATAATGGATCTTTTGCAAATGAATCAAACAGTTCAGATGGTGTGACTTCGGCTACAGCTGCTGGTTTAATCATGAATTTGAATTCGACAAAAAATAAAGATTGGTTGCATCAAATGCGATCCAAAAGAGGCGGATTTATGGCTGCTACAGGTGTGCCTATAGCTGATCTTTTGTCGACATCAACAGCTTTGTTAGCTCTGAAAATGGATGGAGAAAATATGCAAAACTATGCTGAAAATTCCGTAAATTTCATCAACCTACACTGGGATCAGTCAGGTGGCTTTTTTGGAAGCATCGCCGACATGACTTGTGATGTAGAATACACCTATTATGCTCTTTTAGGATTGGGTGTTTTGTCTTGATACTTGATTCTATTTACTTGATACTTTCGTTTAAATGAACGCATCATCAGAAAACATACTACAACTCAAACAAAAATTAGATGATTACATCATCTCGCTTCGAAACGAAAAAGGAAGTTGGGATGGAAAATTATCCAATAGTGCATTATCTACAGCAATAGCTGTTTTTGCGTTATGGAAATACGATAAGGAAAAGTATGATCTTCAGATTAACAGAGGATTGAACTGGTTATCCCAAAATGTGAATTTGGATGGTGGATGGGGTGATACGATTCGTAGTAAAAGTAATTTAAGCACAACTCTTTTAACATGGGCATGCTTGTCCATTGCCAAAGATAGGTCCGAATATGCAGATACCATTTACAATGCTGAAAATTGGTTGACAGATCGGTTGAAAAAACTAGATCCAAAATCCATCAGTTCAGCCATTTTGAACCATTATCAAAAAGATCAAACCTTTTCGGTTCCCATTTTAGCCATGTGTGCTTTATCAGGTCGATTGGGCAATAAAGGATGGGATTTGGTTCCTCAATTGCCATTTCAAATGGCGGTTTTTCCTGACAAGTTTTTTAAAATATTGAATCTCTCGGTGGTTAGTTATGCTATTCCAGCTTTAATAGCAATTGGTTTGGTAAAAGCCACCAATAGTAAAGTAGCCAAACCTGTTGCATTTATAAATAAATCGGTAAAACCAAAAGTCTTAAGAATTCTTGCTGAAAAACAACCCGATAAT
>Ga0193952_1000208_pt1 | contig 25021 bp, 11 predicted proteins | sample BB_3_MG_FD_140368 | JGI IMG/M metagenome (GOLD analysis project Ga0193952, IMG submission 140368) | Microbial mat bacterial communities from the Broadkill River, Lewes, Delaware, United States - BB_3_MG | ecosystem: Environmental > Aquatic > Freshwater > River > Microbial mats | place: USA... | reverse complement strand
TAAGTAAAAATTTAAAGTTTCTTCGTTGACCCTCTAACAATCAAATTCGTTTTTACAACTTTGGTAACAGGCTCATAATCCATATCTCCTTCTTTAATACGCCCTACCAACAATTCACTGGCTTTTAAACCAACTTCATAACCATGCTGCTCCAGAGTTGTTAAGTTAGGATCAGTAGTTCTAGACACAAGGCCATCAGTAAAGCCAACAATTGAAATATCCTCCGGCACTCTAAAACCAACTTTCTTTACTGCAGTTAATGCCCCTGCTGCTGTTAATTCATTAACTGCAAAAATCGCATCAGGCGGTGTGGATAACTTTAGTAATTCAGGAGTCAACTCAATGGATTCTTCATAACTATCGCACTTAATAATCAAATTTTCATCAATTGGCATTTTGTGCTTTAACAGAGCCTGGCGATATCCTTTTAGTCTGTTTTGTCCTAACAGCATATGCTGCGGTGCAGATAAATGTGCAATACGTTTACAACCTATATTAATTAAGTGCTCAACTGCCGCAAAAGCTCCAGCAAAATCGTCAACAATTACATTATCAGAAGAAAGTTCATTACAAACTCTATCAAAAAATACAATTGGGATACCATTGTCTCTCAATTCTTTAAAATGACTAAAATCTTTAGTTTCCTTTGACATGGAAACCAAAACGCCATCAACTCGACTTGAAAGTAGAGCTTGAACATTGGCAATTTCTCTCTCAAATGATTCATTAGACTGAAACATCATTACATTATACCCAGCCTTATTAGCAATCTCCTCAATTCCACTTATAACCGAAGAAAAAAAATGGTGTACAATTTCGGGTATAATAACACCAATTATATTGGTCTTACTATGTCGCAAACTTAAAGCAACAGCATTAGGCTTGTAATGCCACTCCTTAGCTAACTTATTTACAGCTTCTTTGGTTTTTGAACTGATATCAGGATGATCTTTTAAAGCTCTTGAAACCGTCGAAGCGGAAATTCCCAATTCTTTTGCGATATCTTTTATAGTAACTTGACCGCTTCTCATAAAAATTTCATAAATTAATAAATCAGAGAATTGAATGCAACTTTAATGTTATCAAAGCATTAAAACACTTTAATGGCTGTGGTTTTTTTATAGCTGCAAGCTTCGTAAATATAGAAAAAATTAAACAATTTAATCCTTTTAAATACTATTTATTTGGATGATATTCAATTATTTCAATATTTAAATATCAAACGATTGCGGTAACGATTGCGATGATTTATTCACACTTAACTATCAATCATTTATAAGATCATTACGACAATATTTATCTTTGATTACAGAAAAAACTAAGGCTAATTTAAGGTTTTGATAACTTTAACATGATTTTAATGTGGGAAGCTTAAAAGTCGGAAATTTGAGTTCATATTTGCATCTTGTTTAAAGGATCTCAACCTATAACTAATTTCTAATTTATCTTAAATTTCTATTTTATGGAACTTAACATTAGTATGCTAAGAAAACTGCTTCTTATGCTTGTTATGGTATTTTCGTTTACCATTATACATGCACAAGAAAAAGTGGTTAGCGGTACAGTTACCGATGCAAACGATGGCATGGGTATTCCCGGTGTTTCCGTAGTTGTAAAGGGTACTACTATTGGTACAACAACTGATATCGACGGAAGATATACACTTAGTGTAGATGCTAATTCTACAATTGTATATTCATTTGTAGGTTACAGACCTCAGGAAATTTTGGTTGGAGATCAAACTCAAATCAATGTGGTTTTAAGTATTGAGACCGAAAACCTTTCCGAAGTTGTGGTAATCGGATATGGACAAGTAAAAAAAGAAGATGCAACTGGTTCTGTAACCGCTATTTCTTCTGATGATTTTAATAAAGGAGCAATTACTTCTCCTCAAGAATTACTTTCAGGTAAAACAGCCGGTGTACAGATTACTTCTGGTGGTGGTGCTCCTGGTAGTGGTTCTACTATACGTATTAGAGGTGGTTCTTCATTATCAGCGAGTAATGATCCCCTTTTTGTAATCGATGGTGTACCTGTAGATACTGAAGGTGTAAATGGTATGAGAAATCCATTAAACACAATTCACCCTTCTGATATTGAAACTTTCACAGTTCTTAAAGATGCATCAGCAACAGCTATTTATGGTTCTCGTGCTTCTAATGGTGTAATCATTATTACAACTAAAAAAGGAAAAGCAGGTGGAGAATTAAAAGTAGGATACAGTGGATACTTCTCTGTCAGTAATAAATCTGATGAGATTGATGTTTTAAGTGCAACACAATACAAAGAATTATTCAATCAAAAATTTGGTGATAATCCAAATGCTACAGCCCTTTTAGGTAATGAAAATACCAAATGGCAAGATGAAATTTTTCAAACTGCAATTAGTCAGGATCATAACGTAAGTTTAACAGGTGGTATAAAAGGTGTTCCTTTTAGAGCTTCTGTTGGTTATACTGACCAAGAAGGTATTCTTAAAACTTCTGAATTGCAGCGTAATACTGCATCGGTAGGTTTTAGTCCAAGTCTTTTCGACGATCACCTTAAAATTAACGTGAACGTTAAAGGAATGTATATTGACAACAGATTCGCAGATACTGGAGCTATTGGTTCAGCGATCGCATATGATCCAACTCAACCTGTTTATGATGATGCTAGCCCTTATGGAGGTTATCATACTTGGACAGTTTCAAGCACTGGAGATCCTGTTGATATTGCAACATCAAACCCTCTTGCTTTATTAAAGCTTAAAAGAGATGAATCAACAGTGAAAAGAAGTATTGGTAATGCACAATTCGATTATAAAATGCATTTCTTACCTGAATTAAAAGCTAATTTGAATTTAGGTTACGACTACTCTAAAAGTGATGGTAATATTTTCGTTCCTGAATATGCCTCATGGGAATACGATGCCCAAAACGGTGGTGGTGTTGATAGAGAATACTCTCAATCAAAAAGAAATAAACTATTAGATTTCTACTTTAATTACGTTAAAGATTTAGATCAATTCGATAGTAAAGTAGATGCTATGATCGGTTATTCTTGGCAAAATTTCTGGAGAAGTGAAAAAACGTTCCAAACTAACGTTGCAGGTAACATTATAGATAATGATACAGATAATAAAACTGAAAATTACCTGGTTTCATTCTTCGGTAGATTAAATTATACTTTCAAGGATAGATATTTGATGACTTTTACTGTTCGTCGTGACGGTTCATCAAGATTCGCTGATGGCAACAAGTGGGGAACATTTCCTTCGGCTGCTTTTGCCTGGAAAGTTAACGAGGAAGCATTTTTAAAGAATGTAGATGTTGTATCTGATCTTAAATTAAGATTAGGTTACGGTGTAACTGGACAGCAAAACATTACCTCTAATGATTATCCTTACTTAAACAGCTACACTTATAGTGAAGCCAATGCACAATATCAATTTGGAGATCGTTTTGTAACTACTCTTCGTCCATCAGGATATGATGTTAACATTAAGTGGGAAGAAACAACTACTTATAATGCGGGGCTTGATTTCGGATTATTCAACAATAGAATAACTGGAGCAATCGATGTTTATTATAGAAAAACAGAAGACTTATTAAATACAATTCCTGTCGCTGCTGGAACAAATCTTACCAACCAAATCCTTACTAATGTTGGAGATTTGGAAAATAAAGGTTTCGAATTCGAGATTAATACTAGACCAATCTCCACTCCTGATTTATTCTGGGAAGTTGGATTCAATGTAACTTATAATAAAAATAAGATTACAAAACTAACTGCGGTTGATGATCCTAATTATTTAGGTGTTGCAACTGGTGGTATTTCTGGTGGAGTTGGTAACAACGCTCAAATTCACAGTGTAGGTCATGCTTCTAACTCATATTTTGTATGGGAACAAGTTTACGATGCGAACGGAAAACCTATTGAAGGTTTATATGTTGACCGCAATGGTGATGGTCAAATTACTGAAGATGATAAGTATCATTATAAAAATGCTGCACCTTCAGTGTTCTTAGGATTTTCTTCGAGATTATCTTATAAAAATTGGGATTTTTCATTTGCGGGTAGAGCAAATTTCAACAATTACGTTTATAATAATGTTGATTCTAATGCAGGTGTTCCAGGTCAAATGTATTATTCAGCTGGTTATCTAACCAATGTTACTAAGGATGCATTAAATACAAACTTTGACAATGTACAGTATCTTTCTGATTACTATGTACAAGATGGTTCTTTCTTAAAACTTGACAATATTACATTGGGATACAATTTCAATGAAGTGTTCAAAGGAAAAGGAAACCTTAGACTTTATACGACCGTTCAAAATGTATTCACAATTACTGATTATGAAGGATTAGATCCTGAAGTAAGCGGTGGTATTGACAACAACGTTTATCCTCGTCCAAGAACATTCTTGTTAGGTGTAAACATTGATTTTTAATTAACAATTCAAAGAGGAAATCATGAAAATAAAATATTTCAAATTCCTATCGTTTTCAGTACTAGCCGTGCTATTGGCTTTTACGTCTTGTACAGACGATTTGGATACTTTACCGATTGATGATGATGTGCTATCTTCTGCAAGTGTTTACGAAGATCCAGCATCATACGAACAAGTTTTAGCAAAGTGTTACGCAGGATTGGCTGTTTCAGGACAAGAAGGTCCTGCAGGAAACTCTGATATTAGTGGTGTTGATGAAGGTTTTGGACAATACCTTAGAGGATATTTCTACCTTCAGGAATTTACTACCGATGAAGCTGTTATTGGTTGGAACGATCAAACTATATATGACTTTCACGAGCAAGATTGGACGTCTACTGACGTATTCATGACAGCATTTTATTACAGAGTTTTTTATCAGGTATCTCTTTGTAATGAATATATAAGAGAAACTACCGATTCTAAATTAGATGGAAGAGGTATTACTGGAGCTTTAAGAACTGATGTAGAATATTATAGAGCTGAAGCTAGATTTTTGAGAGCATTAAGTTACTTCCATGCAATTGATATGTTTGGTAATGTTCCATTTGTAACAGAAGAAGATGCAGTGGGATCTTTCTCTCCTGAGCAAATTTCACGAGCAGATCTTTTCACATACATAGAAAATGAATTGTTAGCTATTGAGGATAAAATGATGGCTCCAATGACAAATGTATATGGTCGTGTTGATCAAGCTGCAGTTTGGATGTTATTAGCGAAATTATACTTGAATGCAGAAGTTTATACTGGTCAGAATAAATATACTGAATGTGCAACTTACGCTGAAAAAGTTAATACTTCTGGATATGCTTTAGATGCTGACTATGATCACCTTTTCCTTGCAGATAATCATACCGCAGAAGGTGTTATTTTCCCAATTACTTACGACGGAATTAACACATTAACTTATGGTGGTACATCTTTCATTATCCATGCAGCAACAGGTGGTAGCATGACTCCAACTGACTATGGTATTTCAGGTGGATGGGCCGGACTTCGTACAACAAGTGCATTGGTTGATAAATTCATCGATATTGAAACTCTAAAATCATCAAGTTTAGGCACAAAAGCTGCTGTTAATGGTTCATATCCTGTAGTATATGTTCCTGGAGCTCATCAAGGTTGGGATCCAGCAAAAGATACAACAGTATTAGCTTCTGTTAATGATGATGGAAATTATGAAGGTTACCTTTGGTTTGCCGATGACAACAATGAATTTAAGATTAATACAACTCCTAGTTGGGATGTTAATTATGGCGATGATGGTGCTGATGGTACATTAGATGCTGGTGGTAGTAATATCGTAGCTGGTACAGCTGGTTATTACAAAATCAACGCTGATATTAACAACCTAACTTACACTATTGAAAGAACTGATTGGGGATTAATTGGAGATGCCACACCAAATGGTTGGGATTCTGATACAGATATGACTTTCGATGCTGCAACAGAATCTTGGACTCTACTTGTAGATCTAATCCCAGGTCAAATTAAATTTCGCGCAAACGATGATTGGGCATTGAACTATGGTGATGGTAATGCTGATGGCATACTTGAAGCTGGAGGTGATAATATGGCTATTACAATTGGTGGTGCTTATTTAGTTACTTTAAAATTAGGTGCTGGCGATTACACATATTCTGTTGAAAGACAACCATACGATCGAAGAGGCATGTTCTATACGGATGGACAAACTCTTGAAATCGAAAACATTGGTGAATTTACGGAAGGGTACGCAGTTACTAAATTTAAAAACATAACTTCTTCAGGTGCTACAGGACAAAGTCTTGATTATCCTGATACTGATTTCCCTATGTTCCGTTTAGCTGACGCTCACTTAATGTATGCAGAAGCAGTTCTAAGAGGTGGAGATGGCAATGCTACTAAAGCATTAGAGTATGTTAATTTAGTACGTGAAAGAGCATATCAAGATCCAGCTGGAAATATTACTCAAACTGAATTAACTCTTGATTTCATTCTTGATGAAAGAGCAAGAGAATTTTATTGGGAATGTTCCAGAAGAACAGACCTTATTCGTTTTGGACAATTCAGTGATGGAACATATGTGTGGCCTTGGAAAGGTGGATCTGCTGAAGGAAATGCTGTAAGCAGTAACTTCAATTTGTTCCCAATTCCTTCAGATGACTTGAGTGCCAATCCAAACTTGGTTCAAAATCCGGGTTACTAAACATTAACTTTAAATCAATCTAAAATGAAAAAAATAAGTTTTCTTTTAATTGCAGTCTTCGGAGTGTTTTTCCTGAATTCTTGTAGCGATGAAGAGTTTGATCCAGTTGTAGAGGTATCAAGTACTCCTGCAATTTCAACTCCTGCATCAGGAACATCCTATGTTCTTACTGAAGATAATGCAGCTGAAACATTTGAAACTTTTGCCTGGACGGCAGCAGATTTTGGATTTCAAGCAGCCACAACATACTCTATTCAAATAGATAATGCTGGGAATGACTTCGCCAATGCTTTAAACATTGGATCTACGAATGAACTTTCTTTCACTCTTACGAATGCAGATATGAATCAAAAATTATTAGCTTTTGGAGTACCTTATGGTGCACCTGCTGATATTGAGCTTCGTATTGTTAGCTCAATCTCAGATCTAGTTGAAACTATTGTTTCCGAAGCTGTAAGTTTTACGGTTACTCCTTACGAAGTCGTAATTGTTTACCCAAGCTTATATGTTCCGGGTAGTTACCAAGCTGCAAGTGGATACAGTGCAGGAGACTGGTCTCCAGATACTGCTCCTCAAATACACTCATTAAAGAGCAATGACATTTACGAAGGTTACATTTACCTAACCAACGCAAATGAAGAGTTTAAATTTACAACAGCTCCTAACTGGGATTTTGCTTATGGTGACGATGGTGCTGATGGTACTTTAGAATCTGATAATGCGGCGAATGTTGTTGTTGCTGATCCGGGTATGTACAAACTTGATGTTAATGTTCCAAGTTTATCATACACTGTAACTGCTACTAGCTTTGGTGTTATTGGTAGCGGTACTCCTACTGGTTGGGATTCTGATACCGACATGACATGGGATCCTGCAAATCAGGTCTTAACCGTAACATTAGACATAACTGCCGATTCAGAAGGTGGTCGTCAAATTAAATTTAGAGCTAATGATGATTGGGCTTTGAATTATGGTGATACTGACAAGAATGGTACTTTGGTTGCCGGAGGAGAAAACATTGATGTTGATTCTGATGGAAACTATACTATTACATTAGATCTTAACGGTCCTGTATATAGATACACACTTGTTAAAAACTAATACATATTAATAAAAAGAGCATACTTCGGTATGCTCTTTTTTTACATACAAACAAGCCAAATTAAAAGGATTCAATACAAAGCTAACTATGAAGAAATTTTACACATACATCCTTTCATTGTTATTACTAATTCCTGTGATAACAAAGGCACAAATCACAACTGTACCCGAATTTCCTAATGTCAATTCTGAAATCACAATTTCATTCGATTCCTCACAAGATTCAAGATTAGGATCTTTCTCAGGAGAACTATATGCCCATACAGGTGTTATGATTGAAGGAAATGCTGATTGGCAACATGTTATTGGTTCATGGGGAGATAATACTGCACAACCACAACTAACGAATAACAACGATGGAACTTACACTCTTGTTATTACACCAAACATTACCGATTTTTATTCTGTAGCTACTGGAGAAGTAGTAACTCAAATTGCTGCTGTTTTCCGCTCAGCTGATGGCAGTCAACAAACAAACGATCTTTTTATTGATATATACCAGGACGGATTAAATGTAAGTTTCTCCTCCCCTACTGATAATAAAATGATCGCAAAAAATGAAGTGCTTCAAGTTGAAATTAAGTCAAATATCAGCGAAAGCTTAAGTCTTTACCTTGATGGTGATTTAGTAAAGAACACAACAAGCGAACAAGAAATTAGTACTACCATTCAAACAGATATTGCAGGAAATCATGAATTAGTTGCTGTTGCCACCTCAGGTTCAGAAGAAGCCAGAGAAACAATTCAATTCTATGTTAGAGAAGATGTTGTTGTTGAAGATATGCCTGCTGGAATTATCGAAGGAATCAATTACATTGATGATATTACAGTAACATTAGCAATGTATGCACCAAATAAAGATTTTGCCTTTGTTATTGGAGATTTTACCAATTGGGAAGTAGATAATGCTTACCAAATGAAAAAAGGCGAAGATTATTTTTGGATTACTATCGAGAACCTTACTGCTGGAAAAGAGTACATCTATCAGTATGTTATCGACGGTGATGTTAAAATTGCAGATCCTTATGCCGATAAAGTTTTAGACCCTTGGAATGATCAATATATAAACGAAAGTACCTATCCTAATCTTATTGAATATCCTGCCGATAAAACAAGCGAAATTGCAAGTGTATTGCAAACCGGACAAACTGCCTTTAATTGGACCGATTCACAATTTACAATGCCTTCCAGCGATGATCTTGTTATTTATGAACTTCATGTTCGCGATTTTGTTGAAACTGGCAACATTAAAACAGTAACTGATACTCTTGATTATCTGGAGCGTCTTGGTGTTAACGTAATCGAATTGATGCCTTTTAACGAATTTGAAGGCAATGATTCATGGGGATACAATCCTTCATTTTATTTTGCTCCTGATAAAGCATATGGAACCAAGGAAGATTACAAAACATTCATTAATGAATGTCACAAAAGAGGTATTGCTGTATTTATGGATATGGTTTTAAACCACACTTATGGTCAATCTCCATTTTTAAGAATGTATTTTGATGGTACAAATCCTACAGCAGATAATCCATGGTACAATGAAAATCACAATTTTGCTAATACAGATGCTCATTGGGGATATGATATCAATCACGAAAGTGAAGCTACTCAAAAGTTAATAGATCGTATCAATGCATATTGGATGAATGAATACCATATTGATGGTTTCCGTTTTGACTTTACAAAAGGTTTCTCAAATAAATCTCATCCCGACAGCGGATCAGATGTATGGGGAAGTGATTACGATGCTGATAGAATCAGATTGTTAAAAAGAATGGCGGATGAAATTTGGAAAGTAAATTCTGATGCAATTGTAAGCTTCGAACATTTATCGGATAATACAGAAGAAACCGAACTTGCCAATTATGGTATCCTTTTGTGGGGAAATGCAAATGGAAACTATAATGAAGCCACAATGGGATACAATGAAAATAACAAATCCGATTTAAGCTGGACTTCATGGAAACAGAGAGGTTGGAATGCTCCGAAAATTGTGAACTACATGGAAAGTCACGATGAAGAGCGTTTGATGTATAAAAATCTTCAGTATGGAAATTCATCGGGTGATTATGATGTAACTGAATTAAATACTGCCCTATCAAGAATCGAAACTGCTGCAGCTTTTTTCTTTACCATTCCTGGTCCTAAGATGATCTGGCAATTTGGTGAGTTAGGTTACGATTTTTCTATTGAAGAAAATGGAAGAGTTGGCAAAAAACCTATTCGCTGGGATTATCAGGATAATGCCAATCGCAAAAGACTTTACGATGTATTTTCCGCTCTAATCAAACTTAAGAAAGAGGAAATTGCGTTCGAATCAGATGACTTTGTTCTTGCCACAAGTCAGGCGCTAAAAAGAATTGAGATTAATCATTCTGATATGGATGTTCGTATCATTGGAAATTTCGATGTTATTGCAGGTGAAATCGATCCTAATTTTAGTGAAACTGGAAGCTGGTACGATTATTTCACAGGTAATGAGATTACGGTTAATAATGTTAATGAAACGATAGCATTAGAGCCTGGAGAATATCATATTTACACAAACAAACAATTAACTACTCCCGATTTTCCTGCTGCTCCAACTGCAAAAAATGTTATAATAACAGGAACATTCAAAGAATTGGAGACGTTAACAGCGAGTTACGATTACTCAGATATAAATGATGATTTGGAAGGAAGTTCCATCTATCAATGGTATAGAGCTGATGATTCAAACGGAACAAATGAAGAATCAATTACCGGAGCTACGCAGGTGACCTACACTTTAGCTGCCGCTGATAGAAATAAATATATTCGTTTCTCGGTTACTCCTGTTGCTGCCACCGGAGAACCTGCTAGTGGTGAAATCGTATTTAGCAATTATACCGATAAGATTGTATCAATTGTAAATCCTCCTGTTGCAAGTAATCTTGTCATAAGCGGAACAGAACGTGAAGATGAAATTTTAACAGCAAGCTACGATTACTCTGATATTGATGGCGATTTGGAAGGAAATTCCACTTATCAATGGTATCGTGCAGATGATGCTTCCGGAACAAATGAAGAAACAATTGCCGGAGCAACTGATTTAACTTACACTTTAACTGCTGACGATAGGAATAAGTTTATTCGTTTCTCAGTTGTTCCAGTTGCAGCAACTGGAGATCCTTCAAATGGCGAAATTGTGTTTAGTATTTACACCGGTGAAATTGTGTCTTTGGTAAATAAACCACTTGCTAGCAATGTATCAATTAGTGGAATTTACCGTGAGGATGAAACCTTAACAGCAAACTACGATTATTCTGATATTGATGGCGATTTGGAAGCTAGCTCAATTTATCAGTGGTATAGAGCTGATGATGCCAATGGTACCAACGAGGAAGCAATTACAGGAGCCACAGAACTAACCTATACATTAGTTAGAGATGACAGAGGGAATTTTGTTCGATTCTCAGTAATTCCTTTTGCTGCAAGTGGGGAATTATTACAAGGAGATATTGTATATAGTTCTTACTCGGATGAAATTTCGTATTCCACAGGAATAGATGATGTTCTTAAGAAAGAACTAAGGCTTTATCCAAACCCAGTGAGAGATATTCTTCATTTGGAGAATTTAAAAGATGTGAAAACTTTATACTTATTCAATACATCTGGCAAAGCAATTGTATCTGTAAATATGCCTAATGCTTCCACAGAATTAAATTTACGGAATTTGGCTAGCGGCGTTTACATATTGATTTTTGAATTGGAAGATGGTTCCAAATTGAGTAAGAAAATCATAAAACAGTAATCAAGTTTTCTTTATAGTTTATAAATCAGTAAAATCCCGCAAGTCATAACTGGCTTACGGGATTTTTTTATTTTATTTCCAACTCCAATCTATAACGTATTTCTGAATCACCTGGCTGCATTATCAACTGATAATTCCCAGGAATTAATGGATCATCAGGCATCGAAATCTTAAATACAAAAGGAGAATCTCCATAGCTTCCAATCTGTTCCCGAACCAAATTCTCCTTAGCATCGATTATCTTAAGATTAAGCTCCTTATCAAAAAACTGCATCAGATGAAATTGCACAAATACATTTTCCGATTCTGAATAATAGTAGTCCTGATCTGCCCCCATAAACTCTTCTCTCTCCTGCTTATTGTTTTCGTTAAGGTCAATAAATCCGGTAAAAAAGAAAAATCCTTCTTGCCCTTTTTTAAAGTTTGGAGCCATATTATCTACATTTTCGCTTAGCCCCATAGCCATTTTAGGAACTTCTGGTAAGGAATCTGTTACTACAACCAATTCTGGTTCTGATTCAGCACCATCTTCCGTTTCAGGGTCAGAAATCAAATTTTTAATAGTATCATTCACCTGAACCAACAATCGATATTGCTTAGGAGTTTCCTGCCCTAAGGATGCTGTTATCATATATTCACCAGCTGGTGCTTCTTTCAATATCCTTAAAAATTCATTTCCCTTACTCAAAGTATCTCTATTCATTGTATAATGCTGCAAACTATCCATTTTCGAAATGTTCATAGCAATGAGATCATATTTTGAATTCCATATCTGATAAACAACTTCCTGATTGCTCATAGGTAAATTTAATCCTATCTGAAAGTTTACATTTCCCAAATCAAATTGATACTGATTTAACCCTAAAACTTCAGTACTATCCATTTTCATATCTCCATCTTCATCTATCCATTCTTCAAACAGATGAAAACTCTCTGGCAGAAGTTTCTTTCTTATTTTTAAGAAAGCTTTTCCATTGGGTTCTTTTAATGAAAAGTTTATTTGGTAAGTTTCGGCATTATTTTCTGGATTTATAGTTAATATGTAATCGCCTACTGGTAGAAACGAATCAAAATTTGAATAAGAGAACATTGGATTACTAGTATATATCTTTCTTATGGTTCTTATGAGGTTACCACCTGTATCCCAAATTCTCAATTTTAAACTTGTTCCTTCTTTTATTTTAGGATCGTATAAAGTTGCGCTAATGGATTCTCCTTTAGAAAATGATTCTTTGCCTAAACCAAAAAACTCATTGCGCTCTACAATTTCATTTTCATTCAAATCAACCCATTTATTATAGGCAAACAATCCTATGGGAATATCATTCTTTTTTTGAATAATTTCAGATTCTACATTAAACACTTGTTGATCTTCTATCTTTTCTTTTTTCTCTGTTATTGGAGGATCATTTGTAGCCTGCTCCTGGCTAAACGAAATTATTACACTAAAGAAAAAAATGGCAAGTGCCAACAAACACCTGCCAAAAATACTTTTGAATATTCTTTGTATCATGGCTAAAGGTTTAAAGCTGAAAAAAGGTTGCTATTAATTTAAATACGTTCTTAATAGCCTATATGTTTTAGCTTTACGCCATTAGTTTGATGAATTGCAGGTGAAAAATGGTTAAAATTCCTTAAGAATTGTTACACAGGAACTAATGGCGATGAAATTCCAGTAAATTTCGGCTTTATAACTAATAGGGATGCGTAAAATTAAATGTTGTTCCCACATCTAATTGAGATTCGATACTAATTTCCCCACCTAATAATCCGACTAAACTTTTGGTAATAGACAAACCAATACCAACCCCGTCGTGTTGTCTATTTGCTTCAGCATTTACCTGTCTAAATTTATTAAAAATGGTATCTTGCTGATCTTCTGGAATACCTATTCCCGAATCCTTCACAAAAAAATACAATTGATTATCTATACTCTCATTAGCAATCAAACCATATTCAACACTTCCTGTATCCGTAAATTTCAATGCATTTTTCAGCAAGTTCAAAAAGATCTGTTTTATACGATTAGAGTCAGTTAAGATGTTTTTACCAATAAATTTTTCAGGAATATTTAATATTAAATCTATATTTTCTTTACCTAATAGTTTTTGTTCAATTTTAATTACTTCATCAATGTCTTCAAACAGTTCAGTAAGTAGGCATGTCTTCTTATTTATTTGCATAACTCCCGATTCAATAAGAGATATATCAAATAAATCTTCAACAATACTAAGTAAATGATTCCCACTTTGATTTATCATTTTACAATAATCTATTGCGGTATCCATTGTAGTGTACTCATCCACTAAATCAGAAAAACCAATTATTGCATTCAAAGGAGTTCTTAATTCATGCGACATAGTGGCTAGAAATACCGATTTTAAACGATCCGATTCTTTAGCTTTTTGCAGTGCCACTCTCAAATCATCTTCTATTCTTTTCTTTTCAATAGATATACTAATTTGATGAGAAACCAACTCTAACACTTCCTTATCTTCTTCCGTAACCGCTGTTTCATCATCATAACTTTGAATAACCAAAACCCCAATTGTTTTACCGTTTCCTTTCAATGGCATTCCTAGCCAAATTTTAGAAGGGACTCCCTCAAGAGCTAAATCCCCTTTCTCTGCCATTTTCTTCAAGGTTTCAGCTGTAGCTAAAAGTGGTTTACCATTATCTATAATCCATCCTGAAATTGTCTTCCCTTTAGGAAATTTATCAATCGAATCGAATTCATCGTTATGATAGGGCATGTGAAAATGCTCACTTTCCTCATCATATAATGCAACGAAAAAATTAGTCGTATCAATTATTTTACTTAACTCTTCCCGAATAAATTGAATGAATTCAACCAATGTATAGTCTGACAGTACGGCATTTGATATATTTAGAATAATTTCCTGTATCTCATCCTGTCTCTTTTGCTCGGTGATATCTTCCTTAATCGCCAAAAAATTTATGATGTTACCATCATCACCTTTTATTGGAGAAATACTCGCTCGCTCCCAAAACAATCCACCATTCTTCTTTTTGTTATGAAACTCTCCTCTCCATTCTTTACCAGAATTTATAGATTCCCACAAAGACTCATAAACCTTTTTTGAATTTAATCCCGAACTTAAAATTCTAGGATTTTCCCCAACGATTTCTTCTAAGGAATAACCTGTTAACTCAATAAACTTTGGATTAACATATTCAATGGTTCCTTCCTTATTTGTAATAATAATTGATACTGGACTTTGAATAACAGATTGAGAAAGCTTAAGAACTTCAGCCCTGGCATTTTTGTAATTGGTAACATCGCGTATAGAAAGTAGACAAACCTCTTTATTTTTAAATGTGGAATTCTTAATCTTAACTACAACATCTATTCTATTGTCACTTTTACTAATCCCAATTCCTTGAATTTTATGCCTAAAATTTCTTGATTTCTCAGTAAGAGTATTTACCCAATATTCTTCCTTAATCAAATTAAAAATTGATTTTCCAGATAAATCTTCTTCAGAATACCCAAACATCTCTTCTGATTTCTTATTTACCTCTATTATCTTATCACCTTCGAGAATAAATACCGCCTCATTGCTAGCATTTGCTAATGTTTTAAATTTATTCTCACTTTCTTTTAGTTGATTAATAATTCGATGACGATCCAATACAATTGCTGTAATTTCCGCCAATTCTAAAATCAATTCGTAATCTTGTACATGAGGAGTATTTGGAGAACGATGATATATTGCAAAAGTACCTACAACTTTACCCGAAGGATCTTTTATTGGTTCAGACCAACAAGATGCCAAATTTGCTTTATTAGCTAACTCCCTATAATTCAACCAGTAAGGATGCGTATTTATATTTTCAACGATAACTCTCTCGCCTCTATAAGCTGCCGTTCCGCATGATCCTTTGCAATCCCCAATTGGAAATCCATTTATAGCCCGATTGTAAAAATCTGGTAAACCAGGAGCAGCTTTCGACAATAAATATTTTCCATGATCATCAACCGTTAATATTGAGCATATTGAATTTTTTCCTGTTTTTTCAGCATTTTCAATAATTTCTAATAATATCGCATCTTCCGAATACCCATTATACAACATCTCTAAAATTCTCGATCGTAATGCTTTTTGCTCTCCCATTTTCCTAAAATATCATTTTTTTTGCTTCACAAACACTTTCTAAATCCCGAAAAGAGCTATTTTCATTTGTTATAAATAAGATTGGAACTAAGGTTTCTAAAAATTTATTAACAAAACATATAATAATTATGTTTATTTTTTTGATTCATATCTGTTTTGATTTTAACAAAACAGATACTGTAGTACCTTGTTTCAGGTCTGATTTTAGACTGATATTCCCCTTATGCAAACGAATTATTTGTCGAGCAACACTCAATCCAATTCCCGAACCTTCCTCTTTTGTCGTATAAAAGGGTACAAATACATTTTTAAGGTCCTCTACAGTTATTCCACAGCCAGTGTCTGCAATACTAATCTTCACAAAATGATCTTCCTCAAATTCTGCATTAACCTTAATTTCGCCCTCATTATGAATTGCTTGTTGAGCATTTTTAATAAGGTTAATAAGCACTTGCTTTAGTAAGATTTCATCGGCATGAACATTCAAATTTTCGGGATATACATTAAAATGAAACTGTATTTTCTCATTTGACTCTAAATTTAGTAACTCCTTAAGATGCAAAAACAGTTTGGCAACCGAAACACTTTTTAGCAATGGCTTTGGGATACGAGACAATTCACGGTAAGCCTCAACAAAATACATTAAACCTTGCCCCTGCTCTTTAATAACCTGAAGACCATCTCTGGTTTTATTAAGAACGGATTCGGTAAGAATTGTACCGGCTTCTATTTTTCGATAGTTGTTTTCCAATTTTTCAGATAAACAAGTTAAAGGTGAAACCGAATTCATAATTTCATGCGTGAGAACATTTATTAATTTCTGCCATGATTCAAGTTCTTTGGCATCTATTTCATTTTTAATATCTGCAATTGATACCAATTTAAACTCTACATCAGTTAATACTATACTCGTACAGGAGATCAATAAATATCTATTAATCTGATTTTTTTGAAAATTATGAACTTGTGTTTCTCCAGGTTTAATCCTCATCATTAACTTCACCAACTCCTCATCGATCTTTAGCAAAGCTTTAATATTTATCAAGTTATGAATCCCCAGCAACTCCCTCCCTTTTATATTTATACATCCAACAATTCCATCTTTATTAAAAGAAAGCAAGCCAATTGATGCGTGCTCTATTATGGCTTCACTATGCATTTCTTTACGTTGAAATTGCAAACGCAAATCTCTTATGGTTTGATTAATCTCGTACATACTTTTATGCAATTCCTCAAACGATTTTCCCTTTACATTACGAGGAACCTTTATGCTTATATCATCATTTTTTACCGAGAGAAAAAACTGAGTCAACAAACGATTGGTTGCATTTAAATAATGAATTAATCGATAGCTAAACCATATCAAAACAAGTAAAAGAAGATAAGCTATTAATTGAAATTTTGTTTCCCAATAAATAAAACCTGCAACAAAACTTAATAAAAGAATCCCCACTAAACGAATCACAATCTGAACAAGTAGATTTTTATAAATCATATTTTTTTATTTTGTGATAGAGAGTCGGACGAGTAACACCTAATTCCTTTGCCATATGAGTAAGGTTGCCTTTGTATCGATCCATTGCCATTATTATCATTTGTTTTTCCATCTCTTCAAAACTTTTAGGCGATATCCTAACAGCTTGTCCATTGATTTGTTTAAATAGAAAATCATCACTGGTAATCATATTTTGTTCTGAAAGAATTACTGCTTTCTCAACAGCGTGTTGCAACTCCCTTACATTCCCAGTCCATAAATAATTTCGAAGCTTATCACGTGCTTCTATTGTAAAACGCAGCTTTCCTTTATTGTATTTTTTCGCATATTTCAGAAGGAAATATTCAGCTAGCAAAACAATATCTCCGCCGCGATCACGTAAGGCCGGTACATCAAGCCGAATGGTGTTAATTCTATAAAGCAAATCTTCCCGAAAGCTTCCTTCTTCCACCATCTTTTCAAGATTTTTATTGGTAGCACATAACAAGTGAATATCGATATTTCTTGCTTTATGATCACCTACGCGAGTCACTTGTCTACATTGCAATACGGAAAGAAGTTTCGCTTGCATTTCCAGACTTAAATTCCCTATTTCATCCAAAAAAAGAGTTCCTCCTGATGCCAATTCAAAACGTCCAATTTTCGCTTCTTTAGCATCGGTAAAGGCTCCCTTTTCATGTCCAAACAATTCACTTTCAAATAATGATTCGCTAATTGCTCCCATATCAACCGAAATAAATACATTTTCACATCTATTTGACAATCGATGCATTTCTCTTGCAACAACCTCTTTTCCCGAACCATGCTCGCCTAATATCAACACATTAGCATCGGTTTTCGCCACCTTCGAAATTACTTTCTTCAAATCCATCATAACTTTCGATTGTCCAATAATCTCAGTCTGATTGTGATTTAACTCTTTTGACAGTTCCCTTTTATCAGATTCTAATTTTTGAATCTTCAATTTAGAATTGCGCAATTTCAATGCTGTTTTTAGAGTAATAATCAATTTATTATTGTCCCAGGGTTTCAATACAAAATCACTTGCTCCATTTTTTATGGCATTAACTGCCAATTCAACATCGCCATAAGCTGTTAATAAAACAACAACTAGATCTGCATTCTGTTTTTTTATTTCCTGCATCCAAAACAATCCTTCATTTCCTGTATTTATACCTGCTGAAAAGTTCATATCCAAAAGAACAATATCATATTGGCAAGACTGGAGTTCACTTAGTAAGCTTTTAGGGTTCGAAAGTGTATTTACAAGCTCAAATTCATCCTGCAATAACATTTGTAAGGAAACACGAACTCGTTTGTGATCGTCGACAATTAAAATTTTTTCTGATGACATATTTTAGAATTAAGACAACCAAATGTAGAAAAATGAGATTAACAACTCAACAAAATGTAAAGAAACTATACAGTTAAAATAAAAGAATTTTACATTTTTTTTATCACTAAAAATCCACCATTACACTCTAACGACCTATTAACAGATCAATTAACAAACATGGCACATCAATTGGTTATTGTCAGATAGAATTGAAATCATAAAATAATTTGTGATTGTAGAGTTTAACATTTAGAATTGTAATTCAAAATCCAACACTAATGATTAAAATTGAAAATCTGACGAAAGTTTTCAAAACTGAAGACATAGAAACAACAGCCCTAAACAGTATAAACTTAGAGATTAAAGAAGGTGAATTTGTCGCTATTATGGGACCTTCTGGATGCGGAAAATCAACACTTTTAAATATCTTAGGAATACTTGATAGTCCATCTGATGGACGATATTTCTTTTGTGATGATGAAGTTGGAATGCAAAAGGAAAATCAAAGAAATAAGCTTCGAAAAGGAAACATCAATTTTGTTTTTCAATCGTTCAATTTAATTGATGAATTGAATGTTTATAAAAACGTAGAACTCCCTTTAAAATATTTGCACTATTCTTCAGCAAAAAAGAAAGAACGTGTTTTGGAAATGTTAGATCGAATGAAAATAGGTCACAGAAGAAATCATTATCCACAACAACTGTCAGGTGGACAGCAGCAAAGAGTTGCCATTGCTAGAGCTGTTGCAGCAAATCCAAAACTTTTACTTGCCGATGAACCTACTGGTAATCTGGATTCGAAAACCGGGCTGGAAGTAATGAATTTATTAAGCGAATTAAATAATGATGGAACTACAATAGTAATGGTTACCCACTCAGAACGAGATGCCGAATTTGCTCATCGTGTTATTCGATTGTTCGATGGAGAAATTGCGCTTGAAAATACTAAAAAGGAAATTGCACAAGTTGTATATTAATCAATAAAAGCTATGAAAATACTATCTCAAAAAAACAAGTGGGCTACGATTAATATTATTGGTATTGCTATTGCGTTTGCTGCTATTTTATTGGTAAGCACCTACACCATACACGAATTGTCATTTGACAAATTCCATTCAAAGGCAGATAATATCTACCGATTAAACGTAGATAAACCTGGAAGAGTAGGATTTATGGAAACTGCTGACAATCTTCAAACAGCTTCCTTAAATGGTTATTACACATCGAGTTTATATGATTATTTTCCCGAAATAAAAGATGTTACCTTACTAACTAATACTTACAATTTAAGCTTGAAAGTCGGAGCTGAAACATATAGTATTGAAAAATCGTTTTACACAGATCATTCCTTTTTTAACCTATTCGATTTTAACCTTCTACAGGGAAATAAAAATGATCTTTTTAAAAATACCAATGAAATTGTTTTAAGTAAAAAAGCCGCGCTTAAGTATTTTGGCGATACTAAGGTTATTGGTAAGGAAGTAAAAATAAAATCGGAATATGATAATAATGATGGAACAAGCTATACCGTGAAAGCTGTTTTTGATGATTTTCCATCTAATTCTCATATGACTTTCAATTTACTGATTTCAGAGAAAACAGAAAACCTGCAAAGTCCATATGGTACTGCTTTTACTTATTTACTTCTGCAAAAAGAGAGTAATCCAATTCAACTAGCAGATGCTTTAAATCTGTATTGGAAAAAAAATGTAAAAGAGAGTGAATTAGCGCCCACGTTCAAATTAATGAATCTAAAAGATATTCATCTAAAAAGCCACATGCGTGATGAACTGGGATCAAATGGCAATTTGAATTCCATTATAATTCTGGTTATTGGTGCATTAATAGTATTCCTAATCGCCATTGTAAATTATTCAAATTTAAATTTTGTACAGTTTACTACCAATCTAAAGGATTTAAAAATAAAAATCATTAATGGAGCTTCGCTTTTGAATTTATCAACAAATCAAATTGGTGTATCTCTTTTTCATACCTGCATTGCTATTGTTATTGGAACTTTAATTGCTATAAATTTTGATAATATTTCTAATTTTAATCTGCAGTTTAATTTCTCAATAAAACTCTTTTTATGTGTATCGATTTTTTTTGCAATTCTATTTAGTTTTATTGCTTTGCTGCCTCTTTATACAAAAAACATATCGAATAACTTAAGTAAAACTCCTGATCAAGGATCCAAAAAATTTATCATTTCACTTGTATTCCAATTTGTATTGTCAATATCAGCAATAATACTTACCATGGTATTACACAAGCAAGTTGATTATATCCAAAAAACACATCCAGGAGAAGATAAAGAATCCATATTAACCATTAGCAATTTTCCATATGAGGCTATAGCTAAATTTGATTTGTTAAAAGAAAAAGTGCAACAACACTCCGAAATTGAATATTTAAGTTCCACATTCATGCCACCTGGAATCTTTCCTGATTTCGAGCACTCTTTCGAAATGGAAGGAATTGAAAACAGCAAGGAGAATAGAATCATGATTAATTCAGTAGAAAAAGACTTTTTCAAACTATTCAATATTAAAGCCTTAGTTGGAAATTTAGAATTACAGAATGGATCAGATTTTATCTGGGAATGCAAAGCAATAACACCCAATAGCGAGATAGCACTCCAGAATTTAGAAAAACTCGATCCTATCCACAAAAATTTTAAAGAGCAATACATATTAAATGAATCAGCGGTTAAAAAACTAGGGTTTAAAAATCCCGAAGATGCTATCGGAAGACAATTTCAATATCATTTTAGAGCTCCTCGGTATTTTAAAAAGGGGGAAATTGTAGCTGTAATTAAAGATTTACACTATGCTGATCTTTTTTCGAAAGAATTACCAATGGTGATTGGTCTTAAACGTATTTTTAATGGAACTTTTCTAGTGAAAATTAATAAAAACAAAAAAGCCGAAGCAATCCAGAAACTTACTAAAGAATGGAATCAGTTATTTCCCGATTCGCTAATGAAATATAAATTTCTTGATGATATTTACGCCGAAATTTACAAAAACCAATACAAGGAAATGAAAGCACTTACATTGTTCGCTATTCTTTCCATATTACTATCAATTTTGGGAATGTTTGCATTATCATCCTACAGCATTCAGCACAAAACCAAAGAAATTGGAATTAGAAAAGCAAATGGAGCTAGTTCTTTGGAAATTATGATACAATTAATTAGGGAATATGCTATTTGGGTTGCTCTGGCATTTATTATCGCCTGTCCGCTAGCCTATTATACTGCAGAAGACTGGTTACAGCACTTTGCTTACAAAACAGATTTATCATGGTGGATATTTGCCCTTGCTGGTATCATAGCTTTGATCATTGCAATTGTTACGGTAAGCTGGCAAACCTGGAATGCAGCAAGAAAAGATCCGATTTATGCTCTTAAGTACGAATAATAAATACACAGACTTGAATCGTGGGAACTTGTTTCATGAAAAACCGTAATTCGGATTAAATAAAGTCCGGACTATCATAAAAAGTTGTCCGGACTTTTTTTTCTCAGATCAAGAGTTTTGCGCTAAATTTTATTCAAAAAAAGTGCCACTCCGAGGAGCAGCACTTTTAGGTTGCGTGTAAAATATATAGAGAAAACTTTACCCTACTAATCTGCTTTTAGGCTTCTGTGCCATAAGCATTTCTTTTGTTTTGATATCAAGCTTTGATTCTTTCTCCTCAGGCTGAGTAATTTCTCCGGTTGCTTGAGTAGAATCTCCTCCCATACTATACAATCCCTTAAGCATCATAGCTTCTTTCTCTTCTGCAGGAATTGCTCTGTAAGCAGCTTTCTTCTCGTCAATGATTCTTTGTTTTTCTTCCTCTTCAGCATTTACTTTTTCGTAGTAAGCATCGGCTTTTCTGTTTTTCAAGAAAGGACCAGCAACAGTTGGGAATAATTCCAACAATAGCATTTCTTTTTCGTTTTCAGCCAATTTAACTCCACCAAACTCATCCAATACTGGATTCTCCGGTGATTGATATTTACTTACATCAAAGTCAGTTGCTTCGCTCTGACCACAGATCTTATGACGGTATTCCGGATCGATATCGATTGGAGTTTCACCGTACTCCCCTTTTACAAGGTTAAAGAACTGGTTATTTACGTTTGTATATGGAGCTTTACCGCTGTTCACATCCAATACATAGTTTACTGCCTGTACACCGATAATTTGCGATGATGGAGTAACCAATGGAGGACAACCTGCTGCAACTCGTACTTCCGGTACTTTCAATAATACAGTTGGCAATAAATCTTCCAAACCTAAGCTTTTCAACTGAGCCAACATATTGGTGTACATGCCACCTGGAATTTCAGCAGCTTTGACCTCTTCGTTTGGTGCCGGGAAGTTGAAGAACTTATCAATAGCGTTACAAACCTCTAACAATTCTTCTTCCTTATCAGCTTTAGCTAATTCAATAGCTTTATCGAATAATGAATCAATCTCTTTTGGAAGATAATCAGCAGTAATATCAAATTCTAATGGGAACATTTTGTAAGAATCGAATTCTGCAATTCTCTCACGAATTCCCTTTAATTCCTTGTTGATTTCAACAACAGCCTCCAGATTCACACCTGTGTCCAAACCTAACTTATCAGCAAAAATCTGAATGATTTCGAATGCCGGAGCAGCTGGTCCACCTGCAAAATTCAAGATGTTTGTATCAACAATATCAACACCATTAACAATTGCCATTAAAACAGCACCTAAACCATAACCTGGAGTACAGTGAGTATGAAAATCAATAGGAAGATCAATCTCTTTCTTCAAACGCTTGATAATCTTACCTGATAATGATGGAGGAATCAATCCAGCCATATCCTTTACGGTAATCATATCAGCTCCCATGGCTTCCATTTGCTTCGCTTTGTTCACAAAATAGTCAACATCAAAAATCTTCTTCGGTAATTTCTTACCAGAAAATAGTGCTTTCCATCTCTGTTTTTTAGTGAACTTAGGATCTACAGTATAACAAACAGCACAGTCGGCAATACCACCTGCCTCTTTCATATACTTAATGGTAGTTTCCATGTTCTTCACATCGTTCAGACAATCGAAGATACGCATGATACCCAAACCAGATTTCACAGCATTTTTATTGAATCCTTCGATTACCGTCTCTGGATATGGAGAGTATCCAAACAAGTTCCTTCCACGAGACAGAGCTGTTAAATGAGAAACATCGCCAATAACTTCTTTAATTGATTCCAACCGGTGCCAAGGATCCTCGTTCAAGTAACGCATAACTGAATCTGGAATTGCTCCACCCCAAACTTCCATTGCATAGAAATTAGCATCCTTATATAAAGGAAGTACCTTTTCAATCTCAGCCTGAGGAACACGTGTAGCAAATAATGATTGCTGCCCATCACGAAGTGTGAGGTCACGAATCTTTAATTTACCAGTACGTTTAATTGCAGCTCTTTCAGCAGCAATTTTCTTACGGTTCACTTCTCTCTGTGCTTCAAACTCATTCTTACGCTTTCCTTCCAGATAACCTTTTGCTACCAATGGGAATAACTCTAACAGCATAAATTCTTTATCATCCTTAGCCAGTTTTACATTTCCGTATTGTGGCAATCTTGGATTTTCAGGAGATACATAAGCATCTACATCATAATCTACTTTTACAGGATTTCCAGTGATTTTCTCACGGAACTCTGGTGCAATATCGATTGGAGTTGTTCCATATTCACCTTTAACCAAATTAAAGAATTGGTTTGATACATTGGTATAGAATGGACGACCAGAGTTCTCATCAATTACACAGTTAACAGCCTGTACACCTACAATTTGAGAAGAAGGGGTTACCAATGGCGGACAACCTGCATCCAAACGAACCACCGGTACCACTTCTAACACTCTCTCAAGCAGGGTTTCCAAACCTAAAGCTTTCAACTGGTTTAGCATGTTAGTATACATACCTCCAGGAATTTCCGCATTCTTAACCATTTCGTTAGGAGCTGGGAAATTAAAATATTCTTCAATTGCATGACAAGCTTTCAACAATTCTTCCTCGTTGTCTGCTTTTGCATGCTTGATTGCCACATCGAATAATTGATCGATGTTTGCCGGCAATTTATCTTTTGTAATATCAAATTCGATTGGGAATTGCTTGTAGCTATCAACTTCTGCCAAAGCATTTGCACGAATATCTTTCAGAATCTTATTGATTTCTACAACAGTTTTCGCATCACCATCTAATTCAACACCTAATTTCTGACAGAATAGATATACCAACTCGTATGCCGGAGCAGCAGATCCACCTGCAAAATTCATGATGTTTGTATCGATAATATCAACACCATTAACAATTGCAGAAAGAGCCGAAGCCAAACCATACCCAGGTGTAGAATGTGAGTGAAAGTCTACAGGAATACTTAATTCTTCTTTAAATCGACGGATGATTTTACCTGCTAACGAAGGTGAAGCTAATCCAGCCATATCTTTAAGAGAAATCATATCGGCTCCTAAAGCTTCAAGCTTTTTC
>Ga0193952_1000204_pt1 | contig 25312 bp, 24 predicted proteins | sample BB_3_MG_FD_140368 | JGI IMG/M metagenome (GOLD analysis project Ga0193952, IMG submission 140368) | Microbial mat bacterial communities from the Broadkill River, Lewes, Delaware, United States - BB_3_MG | ecosystem: Environmental > Aquatic > Freshwater > River > Microbial mats | place: USA... | reverse complement strand
TTAGTAATAAGATAGCTCCAAAAATAATCCATAAAACAGCTACTGTAATCAGTAGACCTTGTATAGATGATGCTAAAACTCTATTTAAAGTTACTTCCCAAACATATATAGCTACTCCTGCAGTAACAAAAAACACAATAGGCATAGCTTTTTTTGCAGGTAATCGAAAACCTATCAACAAAATAGCTGCCACAAATATAGGTAAAGCTGCAAATGCAGCTTGTGTACTAATATCCATTTTTTTCCTTTATTTATTTGAATAAAGGATATTAGTCTTACTGTATAATATTTCTATGATATTTTATAAATAGCATTTAAATAGTATTTTGAAGAAAATGTATGTGTATTTTTGTAACGATAAATAGATTATATCTTTTTAATTTTATCTATTTCATCTCGTAATCGTATAGCTTCTTCAAAGTTTAGGTCTTTTGCAGCTTTTTTCATTTGTGCATTGAGTTCTGCTAACATTTTTTTACGTTCAGCAGCTGGCATTTTATCTAGTTTTTCCATTTTTAAAGCAACATCATCATACTCTTCCATTTTTAAGTCTTCGTCAAGTCTTCTTATGGTTGTTGTTGGTGTGATACCATGCTTTTTATTGTGTGCTTCTTGTATTTTTCTTCTATTTTTTGTAGTTTCGATTGCAAATTTCATACTATCTGTGATACGTTTATGAAATAGGATAACTTTACCATTACTATTTCTAGCGGCTCGTCCCATGGTTTGGATTAAACTTGTTTTACTTCTTAAAAAACCCTCTTTATCTGCATCTAAAATTGCTACTAGGGAAGCTTCAGGGATATCAAGACCTTCTCTAAGTAAATTAATACCAATTAAAACATCAAATTTCCCCAGTCTGAGTTGTCTGATGATTTGATTTCTTTCAATTGCATCTATCTCACTATGAAGGTATTTGACTTTAATCCCTAAATCACTATAGTAGTTTGCTAACTCTTCTGCCATCTTTTTCGTAAGTACAGTGACTAAAACTCTTTCATTTCTAGCTACTACTTTTTTTATCTCATCATGAAGTAATTCTACTTGAAACTCACTATCCATCATCTTTATAACTGGGTCTAGCAGACCAGTAGGTCGGATGATTTGTTCTGCTACTTCACTTGACATTTCGAGTTCTAAATCATTTGGTGTAGCACTTACAAAAAGGAAGTTTGCTTTTTTATTTATATATTCATCGAATTTCAGTGGTCTATTATCCAATGCAGATGGTAACCTAAAACCATAGTCAACCAAAACCTCTTTTCTACTTCTATCTGCTGCGTGCATTCCTCTAAACTGTGATAAACTCACATGTGACTCATCAACGATAAGTAAATAAGGTCTATCCATCGCTTCAAAATAATCGATAAGTGAATAAGGCGTTTCTCCCTCTTTTTTATCTGTTAATAATCGTGCGTAGTTCTCTATCCCTTTACACATACCAGTAGCTTCTATCATCTCTAAATCGAACTCTACTCTTTGTTTGAGTCTTTGGTATTCTACGTGTTTTTCCTCTTTTTGATAGTATTCTAAACGCTCAGCGAGTTCTTTTTCTATAGACTCAACTGCTTTGGCTAATCTATCTTGTGATACCACAAATGGATTTACACTATAGATGGTTACCTCTTTTATCTCTTCGTTTGTTTTATTTGTCATGTATTCGAGTTTTGCGATAGTTTCTATCTCATCACCAAAAAACTCTAATCTGATAAATTCATCTTCAGAGTAAGCTGGAAAGATATCTAAAACATCTCCATTTACTCTGAATTCTCCACGATCAAAAAATTTGTCGTTTCTTTTGTATCCCATCTCGACTAGTTTTAAAAGCATCGCTCTTTGAGAATACTCTTGTCCAAGTTCGACTTTTTGTACATTTTTTTTGTATTCTTCTGGATTCCCAAGACCATAGTTTGCAGATACGGATGCAACACAAATAATATCTTCAAAACTCAGCAGTGAGGAAGTAGTACTCAAACGTAGTCTTTCTAGTTCACTATTAATCGAACTATCTTTTTCGATAAATAAATCACTACGTGGGATGTACGCTTCTGGCTGATAGTAGTCATAATAAGAGATGAAATACTCGACATGATTATCAGGAAAAAATCCTCTAAATTCACTATATATCTGAGCTGCTAAAGTTTTATTATGAGTCATAATAAGTGTAGGCATTTGCGTAGCTTCTATCACTTTTGCCATAGTGTAGGTTTTACCCGAACCTGTTACCCCTAATAAGGTATTGTATTTATTACCACTAACTATACTTGCAGTTAGTTTTTCTATCGCTTCTGGCTGGTCTCCTGCTGGAGAATATTGGGTATGTACTTTAAATGGTGTCATAGAAAAGATTATATCAGATTTGAGATTTTATGTAGATTTGATAAAGATATTAGATGGGTGGCTGTTTATAGACTGCCGAAGAATTTTTGTTTTACTCTAAAGTATGTTTATTGTAAAATGAAATAATAAACTATATAAAGGTAAAAATTGGAATGACCCCAATAAACTAGATATAATTTATTTAGTAAATTAATATATCAATGATAAGAATCATTGTAAAATTTGCAAAGGTTAAAAAATGGCAAGAATAGTATATAGTGAAGAATTTAGATTAGAAGCAGTTAATCAGTTATTACCCAGTTTATTTTAAATGCTCCAATAAGAGAGATTAAATCAGATTCTTACTGATTAGGTGGATTTAGGTACAATTTAAGAACAAATTTTAAAAAGGTATTATTATGTCGATAAATGAAATACTAAATAGTGCATTAGAGTTACCAATAGATGAGAGAGTAATTATTACAGACTTATTAACTCAAAGTTTAAATACTCCAAATAAAGAGATAGAAGAAAAATGGCTAGAAGAAGTTCGTAGAAGATTAGTATTGTTAGAAGAAGGGAAATTAGAAACTATATCATCTGATGAGTTTTTTGATGAAAATTAAGTTCTCAAAGCTTGCTAAAAATGATTTTGATGCATCTGTTTTATACGATAAAAAAGAAAGTGAAAACTTAGCGTCAAGATTTAAAAATGATATTAAACAGTCCGTAAATAGGATTGAAACTTTTCCAAAATTGTACCCCAAGATAGATACACAGATTCAAAAATGTGTAGTGTCAAAATTCCCATTTACAATATATTATACGATTAAAGATGATACTATTTATATATTGGCTATCGCTAGTCATTATAGAGATTTAGATCAATATTTAAAACGATTTTAATACTACTGCAATTAAATAGATAGTTTCTTAACTCATAAACTATCTATTTTTTGATACTATTGCTTTAAAATTTATATGGAGAATTACACATGGCACAATTTATAAAAATACAAACAGAAGAAACATATCAGATACCTGATGAGTGGGAACTCGTTACAAATGTAGAAGGGATAACAAAAATAAAAGTAAAAGAGAATGAATTTTATGACTTTGGAAGTATGCCTTACTGTTCATCTTCTTCTGAAGCTGAGGAAGAGATGATGTTAACTCCAGAAGAGTTTCTAGATTTACAATCAAATGGACTGGATATAATAGTCGCAAATACAAATATTTCTATCATTGATAATGAAGATGAGATTAAAGAGATTTTGGAGCTTGATGAAGAATAAGTAATCTACAAAAAGGAGTAAAGAACAATCAAGAACAGGTTTATAATAAATAAGTGCAATATAATAAAATATGTTATATACTTAATAATTAATATTATAGGGATAAATAATGTATAAAAAAATAAGCTTATTACTTCTTTCTTTCAATATTCTTATGGCCACTCCAAATAATGGAGCAACGCCTGATATAAACTATAGTGAATCTTTTCTTGATGCCCTTGATGAAGCAACTGATATAGCTACTCGAACTAAGCTAAATATAGATGATGTTCCTGCTTTTGTTTCAATACTTAGAAATGATGAGTTAGAAAAATATGGTTTTGATAATTTATACGAAGCTCTATCGATAATTCCTGGGGTCGAACTCTCTATTGAATCAAGTGGTGCTAGACAAGTTATATTTCGTGGGGTAAAAGAGAAAGGAAAAGTAAAATTACTTATAGATAATGTATCTGTAAATAATAGCTATAGAGGTTCAGTCTATAGTTTTCTAGATTTTCCTATTGAACTTATAGAAAGAATTGAAGTTATTCGAGGACCTGGTGCTGTTATTTATGGTTCAAATGCAATGAGTGGTGTGATAAATGTAGTTACTAAGACAAATAAAAAACTTTTTTTATCGTATGGTTCGTATGGTGCAAAAAAAGGTGGTTTTTCTACTACTTATAATACAGATAAATATAAATTGTCTTTTAATGGGTACTATCAAGATAATAATAAAGGGATCGATACAAAAGCAGATAAATCAGGAAATAGAGGAAAATCAAATGAAGAGTTTGATGATTATTCTGTTGGATTAAAGGTAAAATCAGATAATGTAACTTTTACATCAAGAGTAAAAAAATCTGTTTATGGTTCAGCTTTTGGACTTTCTAATTATATTGAAAAGCCAAATGATAGAAAAGGATATGAAAATAAAAGTCTATTTTCGAAAGTAACATATCAAGATGACATTACGAAAGATATTCATTATAATGTAAGTTTTGGATATGACAACTATACTCAAAATATTGATGTACGAGCTTTACCACATCCCCTAAATGATGATGATCTGATTATGCATTCTAGTTATAAAGAAAAAAAGTATTATACAAATTTTGAATTATTTCTAAATAGTTTTAAAAATCAAGAGATAGTTGTAGGGGTTGGGTACGAAAAAAATAAACCAACTAAAAATAGATTTCATAGTTATTTTGAAAGTACACCAAATACACAATATATACCAACCTCGTCACTTTTAAAATCAGGAATGAGTAGAGAAATAAGCTCTTTTTATCTTAATGATACAGTAAGTATAAATGATAGTATGGATGCTTCTTTAGGTGTAAGAGTTGACAAATATTCTGATTTTGGAAATGCTTTTAGTCCTAGAGCAACACTTGTATATAAATATAATGAAAAGCTAAATTATAAAGTGATGTATTCAAAGGCATTTAGGGCACCATCTTTTGTAGAACTTTATGCTAACATCCCAGGAATTTCAGTAGGGAATAATAGTTTGGATAAAGAAGAATCAAATACAATAGAAGCAGGAATTATCTATGATTTGACACATTCCAATACTCTAAAAGTGAATATATATAATACAAAAATAGATAATATAATTTATCGTGATGCAAATAAAAAGTATATTCAAGATGGTTACCAAAAGTTTACAGGTATAGAATCTGAATTTATAGCGAAACTGTCAAATAACTCACAATTGGATCTTACGTTATCTTATATCAATGCCAAGGATGAAGATGACAATAATGTTGCAAACATTGCAAATATTTTAGGCAATATAAAATACTCAAATAGATTTTCAAATGGGATAACTTCAGGAACAGTTTTTAAATATGTAAGCAAAAGAAAAAGAGTTGCGGCAGATACTAGGAAAGATTTAGCTTCGTACAATACAGTAGATCAATCTTTCTCATATAAGTATAAAAATTATACAACAGTACTGAGTATCAAAAACATATTTAACAATGGAATCTATTATCCCGCTGATGTAAATACATACCAAAATGATTACCCAAGAGAAGGTCGAACTTACAGTATAAAATTTACTATGGATTTTTAATGAAAATAGCCCATTATTTATTATGTCTCTTTTTATCTATCCCTTTATATGCACAATATGATAATGCAATTTTAAAAGTGCATGCAACAATTTTACCAAAGATTATTTTTATGGATTATAATTTTAAGCAGAAAACAGAGGATGATAAAGTTCTTATCACTTTGATTTGTGAAAGAAACTATAATGGTGAAGCGGTTCAGTTTAAACAGATGATAGAAAATAAATATAAAAATGGTATTAATGGGTACACAATAGATATAAAAGTTGTAAATTATGAAAATATAAAAACCGATATAGCTAAGAGTACGATTTATTATCTTTTCCCTATAAGTGAAAATGAAATTAGAAAAGTTGTAAAAATATTGCAAGATTCTGAAGTTATGATTTTCTCGTCAGATAAAAATGATCTATCTTTTGGTTCAGATATATCAATAAATATAGGGAAAAAAATAAAACCTATTTTAAATATGGGATCCTTAAAGAAAAAAAATATACGGCTACATTCTGCCCTTATTAATATTTCAGAAATTTATTATAAAAAGAGTGACAAATGAAAGATGTACTAAAAATATTTAAAAATAGAAACTCAATCATTTCTCGAATTATTATCAATTTATTTATATTTATATCTTTATTTTTACTATCAATAATTATGATTAATTATAATCTAACAAAAAAAAACTATGATAAGATTGAACAAGAAAAAATAGATATTATTCTTAACAGCATAAAGCCCTCTCTTGCTGTAAATATAAGCTTTGAATTATGGAGTGCTGTTGAAGATACGCTTGATAATTTGGTTAAAAATAAAGATATAATTCGTGTTAAGTTAGATACTCCTAACGATTCAAATAAAAAAGAGTTTTACAACTCAAAAAGAGAAAAATTAGTCATAAATGGTTCAAATAGCTTCTCTAAAACAATAGAGATATTTGATCCACAAAGTAAAGAAGGACTAGCACGGCTTACTATTATTTATTCAAAAGATAATTTTAATAGACTTATAAATGAGTATCTTTTATGGATAGGAATACTTACAATAATTTATATTATTGTGAGTCTATTTTTTATAAAGTCAGTATCTTTTTTGATTAAACCTTTAGATGATATAGCACATGATATGAATAATTTTGATCCTTCAAATCCACAAAAAATAATCAATAAAAGCCATTGTAAAGATGAGATAGATATGATTTATAAATCGTCAAATAAGATGATAGATACGATTGATAATCATATCAAAGATATGGAGAAAAAAAATAAACTTATTTTTGAACAATCAAAAATGGCCTCAATGGGTGAAATGATAGGAAATATTGCACACCAATGGAGACAACCATTATCTGTAATCTCCACAGGGGCTACGGGGATGAAAGTACAAAAAGAGTTTGATACACTAAGTGATGAAAGTTTTCAAAAAACATGCACTATTATAAATGAAAATGCACAGTATTTATCGAAAACTATTGATGATTTTAGAAACTTTATTAAAGGTGATAGGGATAAAAAAGTTTTTAGTTTAAATAAAATGATAGATAGCTTTTTAAATTTAGTACAAGGTCCTATAAAAAATAATAATATTCAGATGAAATTAGATTTAGAAGAAGAGTTACATTTAGAGGGATATGAAAATGAACTTATTCAATGTATGATTAATATTTTTAACAATGCAAAAGATGTATTAAAAGAGTTAACTCAAGAAAAAAGATATATTTTTATAACAAGTAAATCTATAAATAATAAAGTGATTATTTCTATAAAAGATAATGCAAATGGAATCCCCAATGATATTTTGCCAAAAATATTTGAACCATATTTTACTACAAAGCACAAAAGTCAAGGAACAGGTCTAGGATTGCACATGACATATAATTTAATAGTTGATGGAATGAATGGTAATATTGAAGTAAAAAATGATAGATATTTATTTCAAGACAAAGAATATACTGGTGCAGAATTTACGATAACTTTACCCACTAAATAAATAGTAAAAGAATATATTGAAAGAGATGGTTTATTTGACTATAATACAAAAAAATCCAAGGTGAAATAATGACAGATATACAAAATGAATTAAAAAAAATAGTTTTAGAGACGATGATTCCTGAAACGGAAGAGTATTTAGAAGAATTACAAGAAGAATATAAAAATACAAAAATCCCAGAAGAAGAGAAAGAAACGATTAGAGATATGGAATCGTTTTTAGTAGAACTTCAAAATATTTTGTTGTTAATAGAAGAAAAAAAGATTACAGATGAACAAGCCCAAGAGGTTTATGAAAAAATTGTTGCTATGATAAATGAACATCAAGAGGATGATTCTTAATAGCAAAAAAAGAGTTTTAAAATATAAAAAGAGTTCTGGAGATAGTAATATAATAGTTTAATTAAAATAATAAGAAGATTTAGAGATAATAAAGAATCAAAATTAAGGTTTCAAATGAATCACATTTATAAAATTCTATTATTACTAGTTGCATTAACATTTAGTGCTTGTACAGATGAAAAAACTACATCACAAAATACAAAACCTGTTTTAAAAGTAGGTATGGAGTTAGCTTATCCACCTTTTGAAATGAGTACAAAAGAGGGAGTTCCTTCAGGAGTTTCTGTTGATATGGCGTATGCGTTAGGGAAGTATTTAAATAAAGAAGTTATTATAGAAAATATAGCATGGGATGGGCTCATCCCTTCTTTAAAAACAAAAAAAATAGATATTATTATCTCTTCGATGACTATAACTGATGAGCGTAAAAAAGTTATAGGTTTTTCTGATGCGTATGCAAAATCATCTTTAGCAATACTTGCAAATAAAAATGCAGGTATTGTTACAATTGATGATTTAAATAAAATAGGTAAAACTGTAGCAGTAAAAAAAGGTTCAACTGGTCACTTATATGCAAAAGACCATCTCAAAAATGCTACTGTTTTAGTTTTTGATAAAGAGTCAGCTTCTGTTTTAGAAGTGGTTCAAGGAAAAGCAGATGGTTTTTTATATGATCAGCTTACTATTTATAAAAACTGGTCACAACATAAAGATACAACCACTCCTATACTAGCTCCTTTTCAAAAAGATTTTGAATATTGGGGAGTTGCTTTGAGAAAAGACGATTTAGAGTTGAAAAAATCTATTAATGCCTTTTTAGAAAAGTCTAAAAAAGATGGTACATTTGATACACTTTCATATAAGTATTTAAAAGAAGCCCGAGAAACTTTTGATAACTTAAATATTCCATTTTTCTTTTAGGACTTATGATTAATATAAAAAAATATTTTATTCAAGAGTTATCATATAAAAAAGATGTAAAACTTTCTTTGAGTATTTACATCTTTAATTTTACTCTTATCTTTCTTTTTACAGTAGCACTATTTTATTTTATGTTTACAAGTGTTTCATATACTTTTAACTGGTCAAGTATTTATGAGTATAAACAAAAGTTTTTTGATGGTTTTTTGATCACTATCGTTATTTCATTTTTTGCTTTGATTCTAAGTTTTATCATTGGATTATTTTTTGCGTATGGTCAAAGTTCTAAATTAATTGCGTTACGATTTCTAAGTAGATTTTATATTGAAGGGATACGTGGTACTCCGCTTTTAGTGCAAATTTTAATATTTTATTATGTTTTTGCAAATAGTTTAGGTCTTGAAAATCGCTATGTTGTCGGAGTAGTAATACTTGCATTATTTTCAGGTGCGTATGTTAGTGAGATAATAAGAGCAGCAATTCAAAGTATAGAAAAAGATCAGTTTGAAGCATCTTTATCTTTAGGGATGGATAACTATCAACTCTATAGATATATTATATTTCCACAAGCTTTTAAAAGAATGTTACCTGCACTTACAGGTCAATTTGCTTCTATTATTAAGGATTCTTCACTTTTATCTATTATATCTATTTCAGAGTTTACTATGAATGCACAAGAGGTAAATGCCTACACCTATTCTACACTTGAAAGTTATATACCACTTGCTATTGGATATTTGTTTTTAACGTATCCTATCTCGTATTATACTTCTAAATTAGAAAAAAAATAAAATACTCTAAAATTTTAAAAATTAAAATCTTTTAAGTTTCCTATTTCAGGGTATTTTCCCTCTTTTTGTCGTACTAGCATAGTGAGTCTATCGTTTGTATAAGCTACATCGAATATCTCTAATGCTTTGATAAGGTCACCTAATTTATTAAATCCATGGTTTATTGGTGAAAAAGAGGAGTTTTGTTTTATATAGAGTCCTATATCTTTTACATCGCTCCAGTCATTGTCTTCATTTGTTTGATGTACTGCATTGAGTAAAAATTTTTTGAGTTTTGTATCTTTTTTGATATCATAGTTTTTACCACGGTAACCAGTTGTAGAGTTAAATTCATCGTGAGCAATTGCATCATTGTCTTCTATTTTTGCCACTTTTACTTTTGTAGAGAGATTTTCCACATAGATAAATTGTGAACAAGCATTTGTAAAGGCACTAGGTGTTTTCTCTTCTCCATACCCATAAACAGTAAGTCCATTGGCTAAAATTCGAGTAACTATAGGAGTAAAGTCACTATCACTAGTAACAAGTGCTACCCCTTTTAACTCTTTTGTATACAATAAATCCATTATATCTATTATCATTGCTATATCAGTAGCATTTTTACCTTGTGTATATGAAAACTGCTGAATAGGTTGGATGTTATACTGTTGGAGTAGTCTTTCCCATCCTATAAGTTTTTTGTCTTTCCAGTTTCCATAGGCACGTCGTATATTTACTGTTCCATATTTCGAGATGTCATTAAAGATATCTTCGGCATATTTATAGCTTACATTATCACAGTCAATTAATATAGAGATGTTTTGTTGTTCATTTTTCATATTTTCATTGTAGCATACGCTTCTATTTATTGAGATTAATAAAAATAAATAATTTTTTTTAATAAATACATTAGATGAAAAATGTTAAAATAATCTAGTATCATTAAACATAAAAAAGGCCAATAAAAATGTTAAACAAATTTTTTAAAAAAGATTTCACACATAAAAATTTTATTCTCGAACTATTATTTGAAACACCAAAAGAACAATGGCTTGAAGAGGCATTGGATAGTGGTAAAATCGATATAGATTATCAAGATGAAAAAAAGAATACCTTTTTAATGATACTACTAAAAAAAGCAAAATACAAATATGCTATATGGCTTATTGACCATGGTGCAAATCCTTCGATTGAAAATAGTGAAGGATTAAATGCAATAGATATAGCTATCCAAAAAAATAAAGTTGAGGTAGTATCTGAACTCTTAAAGTTAAAAAAACTCGATGTAAATCAAAAAGATGAATATGGAAGAAGTTTACTCCAAAATGTGATTGTAACAGGAAATCATAAAATGGCAAAAATACTTATAGCAGGTGGAGCAAATATAAATACCCTAGATAATAAGGGGAAACATATTCTTTACGATGCCCTATCGTATGGAGATCCTATTTTTGTAAGACACCTACTTACTTATGATGATATTGAGTTAAACGATATAGATAAAGATGGCAACACTCTGATGCAACATCCTCAAATTGAACAAGATGATACCCTTGCTAAAGATTTATTAAATGCAGGAAGTAATCCTACTTTATTAAATGCAAAAGGGGAATCGTATCTTTATAAAACTGCCTTACGTGGAAAAGAAGCCAAAAAAATAATAGAAGTTGCTTTAGAAAATGGTGCAGATGTCAATGCACGTACAGCAACAAATAACTCTATTATGATGGAAATTTTTTTACGAGCTACAGAAGTAGAAGAGGAAAATGCAATATATAAAAAAGAGTTACTCAGTATAGTAAGCAAAATGCTAGAATACGGTGGAGATATAAATGCTTTAGATGAAGATGGTGAATCAGCTTTGTTTAATGTAATCAGAATGAGAAACATACCACTTATAGAGTTTTTACTTGAGGCAAATATAGATGTAAATATCCAAAACAAAAAAGGTGAAACAGTTTTAGAAAAGTTAGTTTATAGAGGGATGGAACATTCTGATATTATTATGCTTCTTTTAAAACACGGTATCGATCCAACTATAAAAAATAAAGATGGGCAAACTACTTATGAAATACTTACAAATCTTGTTTTACATAAAGAGAAACAGTTAGAGTTAAAAGATGAAGAGGCTTTAGCGTTATTTGATCAAGATGCTTTATATATAAATACTGTACAGTTACTTTTAGAAAATGAAAAAGTACCAGAGGGGAAACATTTTATTTTAGAGATTTATGATTCTGTGGGAGACCCTTTATTTTTTAAACCTTTGATGAATGACAACTTTGCACTTTTTAGCCTTTTTATAAAAAATAAACTTAACATTCACCAGCTTAATAAACAACACTATAATATCTTTTTTGCGTATGTTTTGCGTATTTTTGAAAATAATAACGATAGCTCAAGTATCTGTAAAAATTTCCAAAACAATATAAGTAGTCTTATTAGTAGAAAAGTAGACAAAGATTTTAAAGATCAGTTAGGGTGGACTATTTTACATAAAGTGGTTGCGACTGAGTGTAATATAAAATTATTCAAAATTTTAACAGATGTAGTGCGTTTTGATTATCATATCTCAGATAATTTAGGAAGAACAGTGATACATAATGCTGTTTGGAGAGATAACTACGAAGTAATACGAATAGTAAATGCTATCTCTCCAGGCCTAATAAATGTAGAAGATAACTACAATATTACTCCTATATATTATGCTGCATTATTAGGAAATCAGGTTTTAGTAAACCACTTTTTTGATTTTGGGGCTTCTGTTACAAGCAGTGGAAAAATTGATTCAAAAGCGATAAAGAAATTTAAACCAATGCTTAAAAACTTGCCAAAATTAAAAGAAAATTTAAATGATTTAGCTCTTGTACATAGAATAGAATCTCTGATTAAAGAGATTGGTTCTAAGTTTGTAGCTCCGTAAAGGTTCGTAACCAAATGAGAAAAACTATAGTAGTTACAGGTGGTGGAACTGGTGGTCACTTAAGTGTCGCTCGTTCTTTTATCGATGAGTTGTATTCTCAAGGATATAGAGTTGTCTTTATAGGTTCACTAAAAGGACAAGACAAAAGCTGGTTTGAAAACTATCCTAAACTCTATAAAAGCTATTTTCTTGATACAAAAGGTGTCGTAAACCAAAATTTTTTTGGGAAGTTCAACTCTCTTTTTATGATTTTAAAAGCAGTTTTAAAGTCAAGAAAAATCATCAAAAAATATGATGTTTCAAAAGTGATAAGTGTAGGTGGGTTTTCTGCAGCAGCAGCTAGTTTTGCTGCCATTGTAACACAAACAGATTTTTATATTCACGAACAAAACTCTGTAGTGGGACGACTGAACAAACTTACTTCAAAGTACGCAAAAGAAGTTTTTAGTTCCTATTTAGAAACTTCAAAAGTAAAAGACTACCCTATAAGTCAAAAGTTCTTTGAACATTCTCGTACACGAAAAGAGATACAAACGATTATTTTTCTAGGTGGAAGTCAAGGGGCAAGTGCTATAAATGATTTTGCTTTAAAAATTGCTCCAAAATTGCAAGAAAAAAATATAGAAATCATCCACCAAACAGGAAAAAATGATTTTGAGAAGATACAAAAAGAGTATGAAAACTTAGGGATACAAGCAGATGTTTTTGACTTCTCAACAAAACTTTTAGAAAAGATGGACAAGGCTGATTTTGCAGTAAGTCGTTCTGGGGCGTCAACATTGTGGGAACTCGTAGCTTTAGGGATACCCACTTTTTTTATCCCCTATCCGTATGCTGCTTCTAACCATCAGTACTACAACGCAAAATATCTGATGCAAAATGACTTATGTTTTCTCCAAACAGAATCAGAACTAAACGAAGAGTTCTTTTTCTCTTGTTTAGAAAAAAACATAGAAGAGAAAAGTAAAAAACTCACTTGTACTATTCATCCAAATGCAGTTAAAAATATAGTTGCTATTATTGTAGAGAATTAAGCTCTCATTTTTACAAAACCATCCCAGATAACATAAGCTCCATATTTCCCTCTTCACTTATTTTTTCTTTACTCCAGGGTGGATCAAAAACTAAATCAACTATACATTCATCTACTTCATCAATAGCCTCTACGTACGATTTTACTTGACCAAGTAGTGATTCTGCTACAGGACACGCTGGACTTGTTAAGGTCATCTCAATTTTTACAAAAAGGTAGTTCCCTTTCTCTTCAAGTTCTACTTTGTAAATAAGTCCTAAATCATATATATTTATAGGTATTTCAGGATCAAAAACCTTTTTTAGCTTCTGCTCAATGATTTTTTCTTGTATCTCTTTTATATTAAATATTCCCATTTTTACTTACCTCCATAATTTTTTTTATCATCCCTTGTACTCCGCTTTGTCTATTTGGGGTGATGATTTCAGTTAATCCTAATTCGCTTAATATATTGATATCAAATGTTTGTATCTCTTTTACAGTTCTATTGTTAAATATCTCTAAAATGATATAGACTAAACCTTTTACAATAATTGCATCACTTGTACCACTTAAGTGTAATCTAGCATCTTTTATTTCAGATACTAACCACACTTGTGAAGTACACCCTTGAACTAAATTTTTTTCTATTTTTAATGATTCATCTATATCTGAAAGTTTTTTTCCTAAATCGATGATATAGTCATATTTTTCTAACTCACCATCAAAAAAATCTAAATCATCTTTTATATTTTCTATTGTTTCTTGGATATTTACCATATTTTAATCCTTTAACATCTTTATTGCTTTTTTAAGGGCAACGATAAATTTATCTATATCATCAAGGTCATTGTAAAAAGCTAACGATACTCTTATTGTACCTTTTATTTGAAGTTTTTCCATAATTGGCATAGTACAATGGTGTCCAACTCTTATAGCAATTTTTTGTTTATCTAAAAGTATCCCTACATCATCGTGAATAAGCCCTTTTATATTAAAACTTTTATTTGATATAGAATCTTTTGTAGTGTTATATAATACTACATCATCTATCTTTTTAAGTTCATTTTGTAGATATTCATAGAGTAAAGATTCTTTTTTTTCTATCTCTTCATATCCTACACTATCTATAAACTCCAACGCTTTTTTGAAACCAATCACACCAGCTATATTTTGAGTTCCCGCTTCAAATTTAAATGGACTATCTAATAAAATTGATTTGTTATATGTAACTGATTTAATTGTAGCTCCACCTGTTTGATAGGGTTCTAGCTTGTTTAAAAGTTCTTGTTTTATATAAATAGCACCCACACCAGTTGGTGCAAATGTTTTATGCCCTGAAATGCTGAAAAAATCACAATCTATATCTTGCACATCAATTTTTTTATGTGCTAAACTTTGCGCTCCATCAATGAGCACATAAGAGTTATATTTATGTGCTATCTTACAAATTTTTTTTATGTCATTTATAGTTCCAAAAGCATTTGAGATATGTGTCACAGATACGAAACTGTTTGGGTTTTTTTGTAAAATAGTTTCAAACTCTTCATAATCAAAAGCGAAATTATCTGTATAGCCTACAACTTCAAGACCATCACCTAAAGAGCGTCCTTGTATATGAAATGGCACTATATTTGAGTGATGCTCTAAAGAAGAGATGATAACTGTTTTAAATTTCTTTGCAAAAGAAGATGCTATGAAATTTATAGCTTCCGTTACCCCTTTTGTAAATATTATTTCACTACTATCTTTAGCATTGATAAATTTTTGAAGATACTTTCTTGTCTCTTCATACTCTGTCGTTGCTCTATTTGCATCACCAAAATTACTTCTGTGAGTATTCGCACAATATTTTGTGTAATACTCTAACTCTGCATCTATAACACTTTGAAGTTTTTGTGTTGTAGCTCCACTATCTAAATAGGTTATATCACTATTTTTAAAATAGGGGAAGAATTTTTTATAACTCATACTAATCCTTTTACAATTTTCCTTAACTCTTCATTTTCAAAACTTGTATACACTTCATCTCTTAAAGCATTTAGAAGCATCACTTTTGCATCCTCTTCTTTTATCCCACGACTTTTTAGATAATAGATACTATCTTTGTCTAAGTCACCACTTGTAGCTCCATGGCTAGCTTCTAGTTCATCTATTAAGATCTCCAAATGTGGAGTAACCGATACAAAACTATCATCACTTAACAAAATTGTTTGTGAGTTTTGAAACGCTTTAGAGAAACCTGCACTCTCTTCAACACTAGAAAACATACTGATTTTAGCGGACGCTTTATCAGCTAAAAGATTTCTAAATTTTATATCACTAAAACTTTTATTTTGATGATTTGTTTTTACATCAAACTCTACTTTTGCTGTATCTTGTAAATCTATAAGTCCATTTATGTTAAAGCTTCCGTTATCATTTTTTAGTTGTGTTTGTATAGAACTAAATGAGCTTCCTTTTTCAAATACAAACATATTTAATGTTGCATTATCTTTAATCTTATTTATATATGTGATATTTGAAATCTCTTTACTTCTCCCAATTTTGATATAGTTAAGAGTTGCATTTTCTTCTACGACCAACTCTCTTGTTACATCTATTGCTTCTGTAAAAACATCTATGATTGTTAAAGTATTGTTCTTTATAACTTCAAATATAGCTGTTTCGTGATTTAAAAACTCTTGTGTATTGGTGTTAATATCAGGCTTTTTCATCTTCAATTCCTAAATTTGCAAATCCTTTTTCATCAAGTTCTAATGCAAGAGAATAATCACCCGTTTTTACTATTTTACCATCTTGTAAAATATGTACAAAATCAGGTCTAATAAGCTCCATCAATCTATCATAGTGCGTAATCATCAAAATTGATTTTTGAGCATCTTCTTGTATCATACCATTTATCACTTCTGCTACACTTTTAATAGCATCTACATCAAGCCCAGAATCTATCTCATCTAGCATAATAATGTCAGGATTTAAAAGTAATAATTGAAGTAACTCATTTTTCTTTTTTTCACCACCAGAAAAACCTTCATTTAATCCTCTTTTTAATAGTGAACTATCAAGACTATATTTTTTGAGTTTTGTTTTTAAAAGTTCCATAAACTGTTTTGAGTCTAACTCTTCTTCTTTTTTATAAACTCTTTTTGCATTTACTGCTGTTTTTAAAAAGTAGCTATTGTTTACTCCTGGAACTTCTACTGGTGCTTGAAAACTTAAAAATATCCCTTCATTTGCTCTAGCATCTGGTGATAATTTAGTTATCTCTTTTCCATTATATGTAATAGTTCCAGATGTGATATCTGTATCATAGTGACCACTTATAGCTTTTACTAAAGTAGATTTTCCAGCTCCATTTACACCCATAAGTGCATGAATTTCACCATCTTTTATATCTATATTAAAATCATTTAGTATTTTTTTACCATTTATCTCTACATTTAAATTTTCTATTTTTAACATTTTATTCTCCTTTTCCCATTATCCAACACTTCCCTCTAAAGTCACATCTAGTAAAGCTTTTGCTTCTACTGCGAACTCCATCGGAAGATTATTTAAAACCTCTTTACAAAATCCATTGACTATCAAAGCAACTGCATTTTCTTCATCTATCCCTCTTTGTCTTAAATAAAAGAGTTGATTGTCAGATATTTTTGAAGTGGTTGCTTCATGTTCAATCTGTGCTGTTCTATTCTTGATCTCATGATAAGGATAGGTATTAGCTGAACAAGTATTTCCTATAATCAATGAATCACACTGAGAAAAGTTTCTTGTATTGTTCGCTTTTTTAGCTACTTTTACAAGTCCCCTATAAGAATTTTTTCCTTTCATAGCGGATATCCCTTTTGAGATAATAGTTGATTTTGTATTATTACCTAAGTGTATCATTTTTGTTCCAGTGTCTGCTTGTTGGGCTTTGCTAGAAATTGCAACTGAATAAAATTCTCCAGTACTACCATCACCTTTTAAAATACAGCTAGGGTATTTCCAAGTGATTAAAGACCCTGTTTCTACTTGTGTCCAAGAGATTTTAGAGTTTACCCCTTTACATAATCCACGTTTTGTTACAAAATTATAGATACCACCCTTACCATTTTCATCTCCGGGGAACCAGTTTTGGATAGTTGAGTATTTTATCTCTGCATTATCTAATGTTACTAGTTCTACTACTGCTGCATGCAGTTGGTTTTCGTCTCTTGATGGTGCGGAACACCCTTCATTGTATGATACATAACTGTTTTCATCAGCTATGATAATTGTTCTTTCAAACTGTCCTGTATTTTGTGCATTTATTCTAAAGTATGTAGATAATTCCATAGGACATCTTACCTCTTTTGGAATATATACAAAAGAACCATCTGTAAAAACTGCACTGTTAAGTGCGGCAAAGTAGTTGTCATTTACTGGTACCACACTTGCTAAATATTTTTTTAGTAAGTCTGGATGTTTATGTGCAGCTTCACTGATACTCATAAAAATGATACCTAAATCATCAAGCTCCTTATGAAATGTAGTTTTTACACTCACACTGTCAAATACAGCATCAACAGCAACGCCAGCTAACATTTTTTGCTCCTCTAAAGGAATCCCTAGTTTTTCATACGTTTCTAAAATCTTAGGATCTACTTCATCTAAAGAGTCTAGTGCTTTTTTAGGAGCAGAATAGTAGGCTATATTTTGATAGTCTATTTCTGGATAGTTTAGTTTTGCCCAGTTTGGCTCCTCTTTTGTTAGCCATTTTGCATATGCTTTTAGTCTAAAATCTAGTAACCACTCCGGTTCATCTTTCTTTTTAGATATGGCTCGTATTACATCTTCATTTAAACCTACTGGAAATGTATCACTTTCTATTAGTGTTTCAAATCCTAGTTTATAATCATCTGCTATGATTTTATTTATTTTTTTATTTTTACTCATTTTTTCTCCTAATTATCAAATAGGATAATTTTTGTCCTATTAGAATGATAGCATAAATATTTTATTATATCAAAGTTTATAAAATTTTGATACAATAAAAGTTATCAATTAAAAGGATGAAGATGAGAAATATTCAGAAATTAGTACTAGGACTATTTTTAGCTCTTAGTTTAGTAACAGTAAGTAATGCCAAAGAGATAAATGATTCTGTTGCATTAAATGGAATTAAAAAAGCAAAGAGTGTTTTTCTTATCGATTTCACAGATGTAAAAACGACGGCTTTTTATCTTAAAATTATTGAAGGTACTCATGCTGGTTTTGAAAAACAAGGAGTGAAATCGGATATGGTTTTGGTGTTTATTGGAAAAACTGTTAAGTTTTTAAGTACAAAACAAGATGAAGCTTTTGAGATGGAATATGAAGATGAGCTTGCTTCGATTCAAAATTCTATAAAAAAGTTTGCCAAATTAGGTGTAAGGATGGAAGTGTGTGCTGTTGCAACAAAAGTATTTAATATCGATAATAAAACTATTCCAAGTGAGATGGATGTAATTGCAGATGGTTTTATATCTTTAATCGGATGGCAAACTCAAGGTCATAAATTAGTTCCTATATTTTAACATGATTCAAAGTAGATAAGTGTAAAACTCTACACTTATCTATCACTTTTTTAAGAATTTGTTTTGATGAGTTTCTTTTCTAATTTAAAAAATACTCTAACTGTTTTATATTGAACAAATGCTATTAAAACAAGCATAATAAAAAATGCTGGTGAAAACATACCAATCAAACTATTTTTAACAAGTCCCGCCATAATAAAGAAAAAGCCCAATACAAAGAAAGCAACTCCTGGACAAATAATTGCAAAACTTAATGGACTTTTATCCTTACCATATATATAATCTTTAAAATAATCCATTTTTTTCATTATAAAGTAACCAATAGCACCAAAAATGAGCTGAAGAGAAAATAATGATGCTGTTAATAAAAATAACCAAGCAGAGGGAACTGGATCATGAATAATATGATGATAGATTCCAAAAGTAAGTCGTATAGATGCAATACCAAGTAAAGTTAAAATGGGAAGAATTATCCAAATACTTACACTTGTTTCTTTTGTAATACCATGTTCAAAAATATCTCTCATAGCAAATACAATTTTTAAAAATGTTAAACTAATTGCAACTATACAAAAAAATATTGCCATAAATATACCTATACTAGATACTATACTATTAGAACTCATAGCTCCAGGTGCAGAAAAACCTACTGCAATCATAGCAAAAGCAAATATAGCAATAAGTTGACCAAAATTATTGTTAGCACTAGTATCAAAATCACCACTTATAATCATATGTGTAAAATATTCTATATATATCTTTAAAGCGTAATATGAAATAATAAAAAAAGCAATCATAGCAAAAGGAAAAATATATTCTATCACATCATAAAGACCAGGAAATGTAATAGCTGCTAAAATAAACATCGCATTCATACTCATACCAAAAGTAAGTGGCATTGCCATAAGAGATACTTCTGAGTTTGTTTTTTTAAGTTTTTTTAAACCATCTGTTTGTTTGAATTTTTGATACTCTTTGATATTCCAAATAAGGAGTTCAAAATGTTTAAATATAAAAAATGCTGTAGATAACATAGCTAAAACTATCAGAACTGAAATCTTATCACCTTTTAATATAAATGGTAATAGATGATCAAAACTAACCATCTCAACACCTTTGTGTGGTACCATGAAGTTAAGGTATAAAAAGAATGAAACTGCGAGTCCACCAGAGCCTAGAGAAGCTAAGAAATATATAGGAGAGTATTTTTCACCTAAATTGTTGATTTTTGCCATAGAAATAATCCTTAAGTATTATGTTTAATAGTTTTTATTGTAAACTAAGTTGACATATTACATAAATAGAAATATATTGTCAAGGAGGTTGACAAAAATGAAAAATAATAAACTTGATATTAAATTTTTACTTTTAGATAAATTAAATATGGTGGAAGAGCTATCCTTAAAAGAAGCTTCTTGTTATGAGTTTGAACAAAATGATATTATCACTGCGACAAGAATATTGACGTTGATACAAAATGGTTCTTTTACATCATCTGGTTTGGCAATAAAATTAAATATAAGTAGACAAGCCATACACAAAAGCATAACAAATCTATGTGATAAAGGTTTTTTAGAATTACAAATAGATGAATCAAATAAGAAAAATAAACTTATTCATATCACAAAAGAAGGGGATAAGTTATTAGAGTGCAGAACAGCTGTAATGATTAATGTTGAAAAACAAATAGAAGCTAAAATTGGTAAAGATAACTACAAGCAGTTGAAAGATTTATTAACACTTGATTGGTAAATAAAAAAATTAAAGTAAGAATAGAGATAATCTATTCTAGAGTATCTTTTGGATATAATACAAAAAATAGTCTTAATATTTATAGTTTAGGGTAGGAGAATTTGGTATGTATTTAAAAGAATACGATAGATAAATGAGATTAGAAGTTCAAGAGATACTAGAAGATAAATCACTTCTATTAACGCAACACTATTTTAGATTACAACAACTATTTGAAGAAAAGTACGGAAAAGATACTATTGTACTTATGGAGATAGGTACTTTTTTTGAAGTATACGAAGTGAACAATGACGAGGAACAAATAGGAAAAGCTAGAGAGATAGCTGAACTATTAAATATTCAACTCACACGTAAAAACAAATCTATTTTAGAAAATAGCCAATCAAACCCTTTGATGGCAGGAGTGCCTGCTGTATCTTTTGAAAAACATATAAATCGTATCATACAAGAACAAAAATATACCATAGCTATCATAAAACAAGTGGGACTTCCACCAAATGTAAAAAGAGTTTTAGAAGCGATTATCTCTCCTGGTACAAATTTTGACTTTGCAGTTTCTAGTGATGAAAATAATATCACATCTATTACTGTAGATCAAGTGCGTGGAAACTATCTCATAGGATATAGTGCTATTGATGTAACAACAGGAAAGTGTTATTTCAATGAAGTTTTTGGTACAAGTGAAGATCCTAGTTTTGCACTTGATGAAGTATTTAATTATATGAATATGCATAAAACAAGTGAAGTAGTTGTAACCTTTTTAGATAAAAATATAGACCAAAAAGAGGTGTGTGAGTACTTAGAACTTTCTCATAAAACTTTTCATATCTCACAAATTCGTCCTAAAATATCATATCAAAATGAGCTGTTTAAAAATGTATTTCAAATAGAATCATTACTAACTCCCATAGAGCATTTAAATATGGAAAGAAATGCACTAGCAAGTGAAGCTTTAGCTATATTGATCGATTTTGTTATAGGACACGATAGTAAAATCATCGAAAAATTAGCTATGCCTGTCAAACTTGATGTGAGTAAATATATCTATTTAGGAAACAACGCATTAGAACAGTTAAATATCTTAGAAACTCCACATCAACCAAATTTACTAAAACTGATCAACAACACTTCAACTGCGATGGGGAAAAGACTATTAAAAGAGAGACTTACCCATCCTATAAAAGATGAAAAAGAGTTAATAAGACGATATAAACTATCATCTGATTTATATGACTATCATACCCCTATAGAAAATAGCCTGAGCAATATTTATGATATAGAAAGACTTTTAAGAAGGATAAAACTCAATCGTTTACATCCATTTGAGTTAAATTACTTATATGATTCTTTAGGGAGTATTAAAGAAGTAGTCTTTTTTATGGAAAACTACAATTTTGTAAAACCACCTTGCAGTAGTGCAGAGATTGATATTTTTATTAAAACTATTGATGATACTTTTGATTTAAGCTCATGTGGTAAATTTATGCTTAAAGATATTGATTCAAATATTATAGCCAAAGGGATTGATAGTAAAATTGATACACTTTTAAAAGAAAACAGAGTGTTAGAAGAGAAACTAGATATTTTTAGAACACATATTTTAAAATTTTTAAAAAGTGAAGATAAAAATCTTGTCCCTATAAATAGACTAGGTAAAGAGGGCTTTTTTATAGGGCTTACAAAAAATAGATATAGTTCGATTAAAAAAGAGCTTTTAGAATCCCATCTTATTATAGATGATGATTTATACCTATTTAAAGATTTTAACATCAAAGTACAAACTACAAGTGTAAAAATAACCAATAAACTTACCTCTACTATCTCAGATAAATATGTGCATAATTTACAAAAAATAATTGCACTTAATAAACTTGTATTTAGAGAGAAAATAGAATTTTATGAAAATAAATTTGCAGACATGTTACAAGAGATGGTATCTTTTATTGCTGAAATTGATTTAACAGTTTCAAATATAAAAACAGCCAAAAAATACAATTATGTGCAACCAAAAATTATCAAAAAAGATAGCCAGAATAAAACAAACTTTATAGAAGTAATAGATGTACGACATCCTATCATCGAGTCAACAGAACAAAATGGTATCTATGTACCAAATGATGTTATTTTAGGTGATTTACAAATGGCAAGTAAAGAGTATAAAGACAACTTGATTATCAAAAATGCACGACCAGATAATCTCACTGATAATAAAATGCATGGAGTTTTACTCTATGGTATAAATAGTAGTGGTAAAAGTTCACTCATGAAGTCTATAGGGATAGTTGTCATTATGGCACAAGCTGGATTTTATGTACCTGCTAAATCTATGAGATTTTGTTTATTTGATGAGGTATTTACACGAATTTCTGGAAGTGATAATATCGCAAAAGGTTTATCTTCCTTTGCCGTTGAGATGCTGGAACTTAAAAATATATTTAACCGTGCTACCCCTTTTTCACTCGTTTTAGGGGATGAGATAAGTCACAGTACAGAAACGATGAGTGGGGTAAGTATCGTAGCATCTGCCATACTCAAACTAGCAACGCTGAAATCTATTTTTGTTTTTGCTACACATCTTCACCAGTTACCAGAAATTAAAGAGATAGAAAAACTCAAAAATATTATTTGTTTACATTTGAGTGTTTTATACAATGAAGAGGATGATAAACTTATTTTTAACAGAAAATTATCACATGGAAGTGGAAGTAGTATGTATGGTTTAGAGTTCGCAAAATCTTTACATATGGATAAAGAGTTTTTAAAAGTAGCAAATGATATACGTAAAAGACTTACTGATGATTATGATACAGTTGAAAGACTGTCTCAGAAAAAAACAAGCACGTACAACAAAGATTTATACGTAACATCGTGTGCGATATGTGGAGCAAAAGTAGATGACGTTCATCACATACAAGAGCAACAAAAAGCAGATGACCAAGGATTTATAGGGCATATAAATCAAAATCATAAATTCAATCTTATTCCACTTTGTAAAAAACATCATAACTTAGTACACGAAGGAAAGATAAACATAAATGGATTTGTGACCACTTCAAAAGGTTTAGAGCTGCATTATAGTAGTGTGGAGTAATAATTGTTCCTATAAAATGAAATATTTATCACTACTTCCAAGGAATCAAACTAGTCCAAAATAGAGAATCTGAAGCTATTAACCAAGTTATAACCAATAATAATATACAATGCAAAAATAATAGATAATAATTTTAGGAGTTTTCATGGATTGGGGTAAAGTAATTTATATATTCTTTTCATTAATGAGTTTAACAACAACAGCAGGGTTTTTGTATGAACAAAATGAGATAGCTTTATTTTTAGCAGCTGGTGTTAATGTAATATCAACTATTTTAAAAATCGGTGTGAGAAATTTACTCGCAGCAGAACTCTTAGCTAGTTCACTCGTAGCAGATTTACATCTCATCCCAGCTTTTATTGTGTATACATTTACTGATAATGTAGACTTAGCAATAGCCCTAGCCATTGGTGCAGTTGTAGCGAATATTTTCTCAATAGCATTAGCATTAATAGAAAGTGCAAAAACTCAAGATAAGGAATACTAAACATGGAATATAATCCATCTGCCATAGAAACAAAATGGCAAAATTTTTGGAATGAAAACAAGACAAATGAACCACTAAATGAAGATTGTGGAAAAGATAAAAAATTTATTTTAAGTATGTTTCCATACCCAAGTGGAAGAATCCACATGGGGCATGTTAGAAACTACTGTTTAGGTGATGCTTTTGCTAGGCATTTTAGAAAAAATGATTTTAATGTATTACATCCTATTGGTTGGGATAGTTTCGGTATGCCTGCTGAAAATGCGGCGATTAAAAATAAATCTCATCCTAAAAAATGGACGTATGAAAATATAGATTATATGAGAAAAGAGCTTGAAGGTTTAGGTTTGAGCTTTTCTAAAAGTCGAGAGTTTGCAACAAGTGATGAACTGTATACAAAATGGGAACAAGAGTTTATTATTAAGATGTTTGAAGAGGGTCTTTTATACCAAAAATCTGCAACGGTAAACTGGTGTCCACACGATTTAACAGTGTTAGCAAATGAACAACTTGAAGAGGGTTGTTGTTGGCGATGTGGAACAGAAGTTGTACAAAAAGAGATGCCTGGGTATTATATTGCGATTACAAAATATGCTCAAACATTATTAGATGATTTAAAAACACTAGAAGGTCAATGGCCTAGTCAAGTCTTAACTATGCAAGAAAATTGGATAGGAAGAAGTGAAGGGTTAGAGTTCGAATTTACTTTAAGTGATAGTTCAAAAGAAAAACTAGCAAATAACTTTGATAAATATACGGTATTTACAACAAGACCTGATACGGTGTATGGTGTGAGTTATTCTGCACTTGCT
>Ga0193952_1000202_pt1 | contig 25342 bp, 25 predicted proteins | sample BB_3_MG_FD_140368 | JGI IMG/M metagenome (GOLD analysis project Ga0193952, IMG submission 140368) | Microbial mat bacterial communities from the Broadkill River, Lewes, Delaware, United States - BB_3_MG | ecosystem: Environmental > Aquatic > Freshwater > River > Microbial mats | place: USA... | reverse complement strand
TTACCATGTATATGAATTGAAATCAATAATAATAAATAATTAAAAGATGAAAAAGACACTATTTACTTTAACAGCCATTTTAATCGGATTTACCTCCTGTGATTCTGTTGATGATTTAAAAACCAAAGATTTTAACGATATAGAATTATCAAGTCAAACGCTAATTACTGTTTCAGCTCCTGAAAATCAAAGTGTAAAAATGGATGAAGATTATTCATTTACAAAGGAGATTAATCTTGATTTTAACGATATCAGCGAATTAAAAGACTATTTGAATAAACTGGAAGATGTTGATGTGAACTCAGTGACATGTAAACTTACAAATGTTACTGGCGGAGAAGTTATTTCACTACAATTAAGTGTTCCTGATTTAAACTATGAAGTTGAAATTCCTTCAGTAGCTCCAAATCAAGATCTTAGCGTAAATTTTACTACGGAGCAATTAAATGCAATATCCAACGAATTGTTTCAGTATAAGAAATTGAAAATCCTTATTTCAGGTACAGTTAGTGATCGTCCTTTAAGCTTTACCATTGAAACAACAGCATTATTAGATGTTGAAGTTGAGATTCTATAAAATAAACATCATTAAATAACTCTATTTAATAAACCACGAAAAACTTCCTGTGCTTGTATTTCAACTATTTACTTACAACCACAACCTTAAAAACCACTCAAGTACGGGAAGTTTTTACTTACTAAAAAAAAACGGACTCATTAATAAAACAAAAAACTATGAAACAGATATTCTTGATCATCTTAGGATTGATATTAACTCTAACAATCAATGCTCAACAAAAAGCAAAACAATATGCAGTGAAATCTGGACATATTGAATACAAATTAACTGGAAATACAACTGGTACAAAATCTTTGTGGTGGGATAATTATGGGCAAATGAGTTATACCGAAATAAAGGCAACCACTGTCACTAAAATATTTGGGATGAAGAGTGAGGATAAAGCTCATACCATTCAAATAATGAAAGGTGATAAATTTTGGACAGTGAATGTACTCAATAAAACCGGACAAAAAGGTACAATTCCTGCTTACAGTAAGCTTCAGAAGATCAGCGAAAATATGAACGAAGAGGAGAAAAATCAGATGGGAAAGGATTTGTTAACTGCTTTTGGAGGTGAGATAATAGGAAGCGAAAAAATACTTGGTAACACTTGTGAAATTGCAAGTTTAATGGGTGCAAAAGTATGGATTTATAAAGGAATCACCTTGAAATCGGAAGCCAAAATTTTGGGAGTAGAAGCGAACGAAATTGCCTTGTCATTTGTAAAGAATGCTTCTGTTTCATCATCAAAATTTAACCCACCTTCGAATATTAGTTACGAGGATCAAAGTCAGTATCAGCAGGCTATTTTTGGAGATATGGGTGATTATAATGATAAAGAGGAAATGGATTTTGATTTGTATCCTATAAAATATCCATATCAAAAATTCAAGGAAGTTATCAATGATTTTTCTTACAATGGTTACAGAAAACTGACTGTTATGAATTCAAAGGATACGTATTCTGCTATGTTTATGAAAGGTATGTCAGGAAGTCTTGCAATAGCAGCTACATCTAAGAAAAATGGAAATCCTGCTCAAGAAGGTGGATTTGAAACATTTACACATAATGGTGTTAAATGCATGTATGGTGCAATGGATGAGGATGACGGTGTAACTCTAATTGTAGATATTCCTAGATATGAAACTTATATCATTATTGCCGCTGATCCGGTGATAAGCAAGAATGATATGCTTGGCATGCTTGATAAATTGAAATTCTAATTTTTGTAAAGGTTTAGATATGGAACATAGACAAAACTCACCTATAGGCTTATTCATATTTGCATTAGTATTTATTGTGGGAGGTTGGCTGTTTTATAAAAATATTAGCGAATCGATCGTTAAAGAAGCTGAAGATTCAAAAACATGGCCTAGTGTCGAAGGCGTAATAAGCTATTCAGATCTAAGAAGAAGCATAAGCGATGGAGATGAAATGTTTGCTGTAGATTTAGAGTACAATTATTTTGTAAAGGGTGCAAAGCACGCCGGAAATCGAATTTCTGCAATAGACGGAAGCAGTAGCAACAAATCTGGAGTAATAAGAGATTTACAGGAATATCCTGTGGGCAAAAAAGTGATGGTATTTTACGATCCGGAAATTCCTTCCATTTCTTTATTAAAACCAGGTGCCAATCTGTTTACCTACTTCGTTAAATACGGACCACTACTTTTTTGTTTTATTGGTGTGTTGATGCTCTTTCAAGTAATTAAGAAAATAATTGTATTTGCAATTGCCTTGTTTGTAGGGTTAAAAAACTAGCTATAGATATTTATTCACTTTAAAACCAAACCTCATTATGAACTCACACGAAATAGATTATAAAATTAAAGGACATGATATTCAATTGGTAGAAATTGAATTGGATCCTAATGAAACCGTAATTGCGGAAGCTGGAGCAATGCTTTACATGAAAGAAGGAATCGATTTTAAAGCAAAAATGGGTGATGGCTCAGAGCCAGATAAAGGAATTTTTGGAAAATTAATATCAGCTGCAGCCAGAAAAATAACTGGCGAATCAATATTTATAACCCACTTTACCCACCAGGGACAAGGTAAAAGCCATGTTGCCTTTGCCGCTCCATATCCTGGAACAATTGTTCCTTTGGATCTAGCGGAATTAGATGGATCTGTAATTGTTCAAAGAGATGCTTTTTTATGTGCTGCACTAGGTACTAAAATAAGCATGCATCTGAATAGAAAATTGGGTGCTGGATTTTTCGGAGGTGAGGGATTTATACTTCAAAAATTACAAGGAGATGGAAAAGCCTTTATTCATGCAGGAGGTACGCTAATTGAACATGAATTAAATGGCGAAACGCTAAGAGTTGATACGGGATGTGTTGTAGGGTTTCAGGAAGGAATAGATTTTAGTATTCAGCAAGCAGGTAATTTAAAATCGATGGTATTTGGTGGCGAAGGCTTGTTTTTGGCAACACTGCAAGGTACAGGAAAGGTGTGGTTACAATCAATGCCATTCAGAAAATTAATTAGTCAGTTGAGTACAGGTAGTTCAAATAGTCAGAAGGAAAGTAGCGGAGGAATTTTGAACAGTTTATTAGAGTCATAAATAGGTTTAGATTAGTTAATTGATTGGTAGTTGGGTGTTTCGATATTTTCGGAGCACCCTTTTTACTTATAGGTAAACCAATTCAACACTTTAATTTATATCCTTATTTAGAAAATTCACTTTTTTTAAAAAAATTCTAGAATCGTGAATCCCTTATAAAATCTAATAAAAGACAAGTAAGTCTTTTAATGAATTGTAAATTTTTGTATTTCCTTATGTGAAAGGACTGTGATTTAATAGTTTAAATTGTTATATTTGGTAGAGACCGAGTTACTTACGAAAAATTACTGGTCGGATTACTTCTTGAAATGATAATGAATTGTAGGGTTGAGGAGAATTGAAGTAATCATTTTGACATTGCACAATTGCGTTTTTGCTATTATATAACCTTATCTGTACTAAATGCCTAACCTATGAGTAAACCCTACAGATTACTATGTGCCTTGTTTATTAATCTGTTGCTTGTAATTCCAGTGTCACTTATTGCTAGTGATGCGGATTCTATTGCTTCAGACAATCATGAGAGTCATTTCGATTATTTTCTAAACGGTGAGAAACGTGGAGAAAGATTGTTTAAAGGATTAACGAGAATTAAAGCCGACTGGCAGTCTTGTGTTTCATGCCATAATTTAGTGCCAAGTGATACCTTAAATTGGAATCCTTCTGCTGTCGAGATATCTAGAACCTTTTCTGAGAAAAGTATTGCAGAATTTCGTTCGGTTCTAATGACTCCTATAGGCAAGAAAATGGAGGAATCTCATGTCGGATATACATTTTCCGATGAAGAGATTGGCTATATCAAATCCTACCTTCAGAAGCTGAATGGTGATGTTCTATACGAGCAGAAACCAAGAGTTAATAACATTATTATTTTCTTCTTTTTAGGTGCTTTAATCACTTTAGCGTTGATAGATCTGATATTTACCAAGAAGATAAAATATAAAATTATACCTATTTTGGTTTTTATGCTTGCTTTTGGATATCAAATTCAGATGCTAGCCGAGAGTGCAACAGCATTAGGAAGAAAACAAAATTACGCACCCGATCAGCCTATTAAATTCTCACATAAAGTGCACGCAACCGATAATAAGATTGATTGTCGTTATTGTCATACCACTGTTGACGATAGTAAGTCAGCTGGAATTCCTCATGTTAACCTTTGTATGAATTGCCATGTTATTGTAAGGGAAGGAACTCATTCGGGAAAATTCGAAATCAATAAAATACACGCTGCGATTGAAAACAATACACCAGTGGAATGGATTCGTATTCATCAACTGCCAGATCATGTCTATTTTAATCATGCACAGCATGTAAATGTTGGGAAACGAGATTGCCAAGAATGCCATGGACTTGTGGAAGAGATGCATGTGGTGAAGCAGGTTGAAGATTTATCAATGGGATGGTGTTTGGATTGTCATGATAAAACTGTCGTTGATTTTAGAGAGAACGGTTATTACTCCGAAGGATTTAAAAAGCTACATGAAGAATTGGCAACAGGAGCAATTGATAGTGTTAGAGTTACTGATATTGGAGGAAGAGAATGTGCTCGTTGCCATTATTAGGCAATCATTCTTACTACTCTAAACCAATTACTGAACTTTTTACTTTGACATACCTATGAAGAAATACTGGAAAAGCCTTACCAAACGTAATAACGGACAAGATACAAGCCCTGAAAATCAACCAGCGAAAGGAAATCTGGAACAAATTCTGGATATTTTCGATGGAGATCAGGCTGATTCGAAAAAAAGTAATAGAAGAGATTTTTTAAAATTATGTGGATACAGTTTGGCAATTAGTACTGTTGTGGCAAGTTGCGAAAATTCTGTGCAAAAAGCCATTCCATATCTGATAAAACCCGAAGAGGTTACTCCTGGCAAGGCAAATTATTATGCGTCTACCTTTGCTAAAGGAAGTGAATATTGCAGTATTCTTATCAAAACAAGAGAAGGTAGACCGATAAAAATTGAGGGTAACGATTTATCCGGAGTTACTTATGGTGGAACAAGTTCCAGAGTTCAAGCCTCAGTTTTAGGTTTGTACGATACTAGTAGATTTAAAAATCCTAAAATTGGAGATAAAAAATCTACTTGGGAAGAGTTAGATAAACTTGTTGTTAAGGAATTGGAAGATTTACGAGATACAAAGGCTCAAGTTGTTCTGCTTACTCCAACAATTTACAGTCCTACAACAATAGAACTAATTGCAAATTTTATTGCGAAGTATCCGAATGTAAAATGGGTACAATACGATAGTCAATCTGCTTCAGCTCTGATTCAAGCAAATGAATCCTGTTTTGGAGAAGCTGGAATCTCGGATTACAGATTTGATTATGCCGATATGATTGTAAGTTTCGATGCTGATTTTCTTGGGAATTGGCTGATGCCAGTAGAGCATATTCGCCAATATGCAAAAAAGAGAAAATTGAGCGATGGAAACACATCCATGTCAAGACACATTCAGTTTGAATCAAGAATGTCTTTAACTGGAAGTAATGCCGATCAGAGAATTCCTGTTAAGCCATCGGAACAAGATGGATTAATTGCTCAATTGTACAATGAAATTCTGAAATTAAAAGGAAGTACAGCTTATCGAATTACTGAAGGTTCTGCAGACTTGAAAGCAATAGCAAAAGATTTATGGGCGAAAAAAGGAAAGTCATTGGTTGTAGCAGGTGAGAATGATCTTGGCATACAAATATTGGTAAATGCTATCAATTTTGAGCTTGAAAATTACGGAAGTACCTTAAGGGTTGATAAAAAACTAAATACCCTGCAGGCTGTTGATTCAGACATGGAAAATCTTTTATCAGATCTAAAATCAGGTAAGGTAAAAGGATTAATTACAGCAGATGTAAACCCGGTTTTTGATTATTTCAAGGGAAAAGAATTTGGGGAAACCATACAGAAAGTTGGCTTTACATTATCAATGGATGAGGCTCCAAATGAGACCTCGAAACTGATGAAAATATCAGCACCTGACAATCATTTTTTGGAGAGCTGGAACGATTTTGAACCAAAGACGTCTCGTTACAGTTTAATGCAGCCAGGAATTCGCCCTTTGTTTGATACACGACAGTTTCAGGCTTCATTGCTTACCTGGATAGGAGAAAGTACTGACTACTTGCAATACCTCAAGAATTACTGGGAAAAGAACATGTATCCGATGCAAGCTGCCTATCCAAATTTCATCACATTTTGGAACAATACCTTGCAACAAGGAATTTTTGAACCATCGGTTAAATCAGCATTTAATAAAAAGTTGAATGTTGAAGGAATTAATCTTTTGATAGAAAAAATTGTAAAAACACCAAAGCAGACTGGTATAGAATTACAGGTTTATGAATCTATTGCAATAGGAGATGGTAGAATGGCGAACAACCCTTGGTTGCAGGAATTACCAGATCCTATCACTAAAGTTTGTTGGGATAATTATCTAACAATTTCACCTAAGCAGGCGGAGGAGATGAACCTTGAAAATGGGGATGTTGTTGAGTTGAACACAGGACATCAATTGCCGATATACATTTTACCAGGACAAACATACAATACTGTTGCAGTAGCTTCTGGTTATGGAAGAGAAGTTTGCGGCGTTGTTGGTAAAAATGTTGGTGTAAATATAAATTCTTTAAAAGAGCTTGATAAAAAAGAAATTGAGTTAAAGAAAACAGAAGTACCTTACGAATTGGCAATGACACAAACTCATCATTCGATGGAAGGAAGAGCCATTGTTCGAGAGGCTAATTTGGATGAATATAAAGATAATCCTGCGGCAGGAAATGAAGCACATCACAAATTTGAGAATGCAAGTATATACGAAAAACCAAAATTTCCAAATCATCATTGGGGATTGGTGGTTGATTTAAATTCTTGTGTTGGATGTGGTGCATGTTCTGTAGCTTGTCAGGTTGAAAATAATGTGCCAGTTGTTGGTAAGAAAGAGGTTATTCGTGCTCACGAAATGTCATGGATTCGTATCGATAGATATTTCTCAGGCGATGACTTTAATCCAGATGTATCCTACCAACCGGTAATGTGTCAGCATTGTGATAATGCACCATGTGAAAATGTTTGTCCTGTTGCGGCTACCAATCACAGTTCTGAAGGATTGAATCAAATGGCTTACAACAGGTGTATCGGAACCAGATATTGTGGGAATAACTGCCCTTATAAAGTACGTCGCTTCAATTGGTTTGATTACACTAAAGCCGATTCAATTCCAAATAACTTGCACGATGTAGCTGAAATGACAATTGATTTGAAACGAATGGTTCTTAATCCGGATGTAACCGTAAGAGCAAAAGGAGTGATAGAGAAATGTTCCTTATGTGTGCAGAGAATTCAGGAAGGCAAGTTGAATGCGAAAATAGAAGGAAGAAAAGTGAATGATGGTGAAATTAAAACGGCTTGCGAGCAAGCTTGTCCTTCCGGAGCCATCATTTTTGGAGATTTAAATGACAAAGAAAGTAGGCTTGTGAAGGAGACTTCTAGTAAGCGAAATTACCATCTTCTAGAGGAAATTCATACTCTGCCATCGGTTAGTTACCTGACCAAAATTAGAAACAAAAAGTCGAACCAATCATAAAATCGCGCCTATGTATGTGTCGCCAATTAGAGAGCCTCTGATAACAGGGGAAAAGACTTACAAAAAAATTACAGATGAAATATCTGCTCCTATTGAGGGGAAAGCCGGGAAAGCCTGGTATGCGGGAATTGCATTAACCTCCTCAGCCTTATTGCTTGGTTTAGCTATGATGGCTTACACCATTTGGGAAGGAATAGGAACCTGGGGCTTGAATAAAACCATTGGATGGGGTTGGGGAATTACCAACTTTGTTTGGTGGGTTGGTATAGGTCATGCGGGAACATTTATTTCTGCAATATTACTTTTGTTTCGACAAAAATGGAGAACAAGTATCAATCGTTCCGCTGAGGCAATGACACTTTTCGCTGTAATGTGCGCAGGACTGTTTCCATTAATACATATGGGACGACCACTTTTGGGTTTCTTTGTATTTCCATATCCAAATACGCGTGATTTATGGGTGAACTTTAACTCGCCACTATTGTGGGATGTGTTCGCAATTAGTACTTATTTTAGTGTATCACTTCTATTTTGGTATGTAGGCTTAATTCCTGATATCGGAACTATACGAGATAGAATGAAATCTAAATTTAAGAAAGCAATCTACGGTTTCTTAAGTTTTGGTTGGACCGGATCTGCAAAACATTGGAGCAGACATGAAACCATTAGTTTAATTTTAGCTGGATTGGCAGCACCTCTTGTACTGTCGGTTCATAGTATTGTAAGTTCCGATTTTGCAACATCGGTAATTCCAGGTTGGCATACCACCATATTTCCACCCTATTTTGTTTCCGGGGCAATATTCTCGGGATTTGCAATGGTGCTTACTTTGTTAATTATCACACGTAAAGTGTTGAATTTAGAGAACTACATTACGGTTGGGCACATCGAATCGATGAATAAAATTATTATTGCAACAGGTTCAATTGTTGGTATTGCTTACATCACCGAGTTATTTATTGCCTGGTATTCGGGTGTTGAGTATGAGCAATATGCATTTCTAAATCGTGCTACCGGACCTTATTGGTGGGCTTATGCTATAATGATGACATGTAATGTTATTTCACCACAATTGTTATGGTTTAAAAAACTACGTCGAAACCTCGTGTTTACATTCATTCTTTCCATTTTCATAAATATTGGAATGTGGTTCGAACGATTTGTGATCATTGTAACCTCTTTGCATCGTGATTATCTTCCTTCAAGTTGGTCTATGTATGAGCCAACATTTGTTGAAGTTGGAATATTCATTGGAACCTTGGGACTATTTTTCACCTGTTTCCTACTATTTATTAGGGTCTTCCCAGTAATCGCGATTGCTGAGGTGAAGAGTGTTTTGAAAAGTTCAGGAGAAAAGAAAGCTGTAACCGATAAAAACGAATCATCATGAGAAGATACATTTCAGCCTATTTTGAAGATGAGGAAAATCTTCTTCGCGCAGCTAAGGATTTGAGAGAGAAAAATATCTCTATACAAGATGTTCTCACCCCATTTCCTGTGCATGGTTTAGATCATGCTTTAGGATACAAACGATCGAATTTACCAACTGTGGCATTTATCTGTGGCGCTATTGGTTTGGCTGTTGCTTTCGGGTTTCAAACCTGGGCATTTGTGGTAGATTATCCTTTGTTTATTGGTGGTAAGCCACATTTTGCAATTCCTTCATTCATCCCAATTACTTTTGAAGTAACGGTATTGTTTGCTGCATTTGGAATGGCATCAGCCTTTTTTATTGTCTCGAAATTAGGTCCTGGAGCCAACAATGTAATTCATGATGAAAGAATTACTGATGATCATTTTGTGATTATTGTAGATCTGGATGAGCAAGGAAATCAGGATGAGAATGTAAAAAGTATTCTTTTGAATGAAGAAGCGCAAAATATACAGATAAAGGAGATTGAATCATAAACAATACAAACCATTTGATTATGGATAACAATTATACATTTTCCCGTAAAACTAGAACCTTCTTAATGGCTTTAGGCGGTATTGGAATCGTTTTAATGCTATTGGGATATTTCATCGAGTCGCCTAATGGACAGAGGTTATGGACAAACTTTTTAATAAATAATCTATATTTTCTTTTCATAGCTTTATTTGGTGTTGTGTTTCAAGCATTACACAAAATTGCTTATTCTGGCTGGCATACCTCATTGCAAAGAATTCCAGAGGCAATGTCTGCCTTTCTACCAATATCAGCAGTTTTAATGTTTCTGTTGTATTTCGGGATGCATGATATTTACCATTGGTCGCACGAAAATTTACACGATCCTATTTTGGAAGGAAAAGCAGCCTATCTAAATATCCCATTCTTTTTTATTCGTATGGCAATTTACTTTGCGGGCTGGATAGGTTTAGGATATTTGCTAAGAAAAAATTCTCTGCATCAGGATTTATCAACGGATGTAAAATATTACAAGAAAGGGAAGTTATTGGCAGCTTTATTCATGGTATTCTTTGCCATTTCAAGTTCTACAATGAGTTGGGACTGGTTAATGTCTATTGATGCTCATTGGTTCAGTACACTTTACGGATGGTTTGTTTTTATTGGTTTGTTTGTTAGTGGAATTGCCTGTATCATTTTAATGATTAGCTTTTTAAAATCACAAGGTAAATTAGAATTTATAAACAAGGAGCACATTCACGATATGGGTAAATATTTATTTGCCTTTAGTATTTTTTGGATGTATTTGTGGTTCTCCCAATATCTGTTGATTTGGTACAGTCACATTCCAGAGGAAACAGCCTATTTTGCTCCTCGGTTGAATGATCATACCATTTTATTTTTCACCATTCTGGTTATGAATTTTTTAATTCCATTTCTGGGATTGATGACAAGAAATTCAAAAAGAAATTTGAAATGGCTGAGTTTTATGGCTGTTATTGTTCTGGTTGGTCAGTGGTTGAATATATACCTATTGGTTATTCCTGGTACTATTGGAAAAGCTGCTCAAATTGGGATAGTAGAAATTGGATTTGTATGCTTGTTTTTAGGAGGATTTCTTTATGTCGTTTTTGCATCATTGGCAAAAGCTCCTTTATTGAGTAAAAATGATCCATTGTTAGAAGAAAGTTTCCATTACGAAACCTGATTAAATTATTAGCTATGAGAAAATACTTAGTATATACTTTCGGATTAATTCTACTTTTAGGTGTATTCACTTCATGTGATGAGGATCGCAATCATCCGGGTTACTCTTATTTTCCTGATATGATGAATTCAAGAGCCTATGAGCCCTATTCGGAGAATCCGCATTTTAAAGACGGTCATACTCTACGGTTACCTCCAGAAGGAACAATTCCTCGTGAAATGATCCCTTATGATTTTGAGAAAACTCCGGAAAACAGAATCTGGGCTGGTGAAAATGTGCTAAATATGATGAAAATGACAACTGAAGATGTTCAAAGAGGAAAAGAATTATTTGGAATTTACTGTATCAATTGTCATGGAGAAAAAGGTGATGGGAAAGGCTTTTTATATACTAGTGGTAAATACCCTTATGAGCCAAAGAGTTTAATCACAGAAGTGCTTAAAACGACTCCACGGGGTGAATTTTTTCACGTGATTAGTGTTGGTTATGGTGTTATGGGAGCTCATGGAGCACAGATTAAACAGAAGGATCGGTGGAAAATAATTGAATATATAAAAGTTGAATTACAAGAAAAGTAACTGAATAATATATCGAATAAAAAAATGCTCATCGTAAAATGAGCATTTTTTTTTATTTCGTTACCGCGTATCCAACAGTTTCAATTTTTTGAGCTAGTGCCTCTCGATTTACTTTATCTTTTTCAATCTTAATTGTGACTTTGTTGTTTTTGTGAGATGCCCGAACTTCTTTAACACCATCAACCTGCTTAAGACCATTCTCCACCGTTTTTTCGCAACCGGTACAAGTCATTCCTGTAACATTAATCTCTACTTCTTCATACTCTACCACTTGTGTTGTAGTTGCAGAATTGGCTTTATCGCCCTTTTTTGCAGTGGACTCACATGCAGCAAAGAATCCTATTGCAAGTATTAGAATGATTATTCTTTTCATATCTATACGGTTTAGTTGATATATAAAATTAGAACAGTTTCACGTAAAAGTCTAGATTGTAATGATTAATAACATTAAAATAACAATTTAAAAATAGAACTTATCTACACTTATCATGATCATGATTAACAAAAAGTAAAAGTTCAATCGAAGGAATAATTTTCGAATATTTAGACGCTCACTACCTTTTAAGAGAATAAAACTATTGGGAATAATCAAAAGAGATAATGCCAGTAAAACCCACATTAAAACTTCAGATGAAATTACTCTGAAAGCTGGAAGAAGAAGGGCTACAACAATTGTTGCCAATATCCAAATCAAAGTAATTTTATGAATTTGATTGCGACTAAAAACATCTGTTAATACTTTGAATCCTGCTTGCTTGTAATCCTCTCCATATAACAAGAGTAGAAGCCAGAAGTGTGGGATTTGTCCAATAAAGAAGAAGAAAGCCAAAGCAAGAATGGGAGGAGCAAACGCATCACCTCCCGCAGCAATCCAACCAATCCATGGAGGAAATGCACCACTTAAAGCACCCGGAACAACTGCAAAGGCAGAGAATTGTTTAAGTGGAGTATAAACTAGATTGTACCAAAATATGGATAAAATCGCTATCCATAGACTTGTTACATTTCCACCCCATACTAAAAGACCACAACCTGCTAATAGAAAAAACACACTCCATCGAACCGCTTCTGAAATGGATATTTTGCCAGATGGTATTGGACGAAACTTTGTACGATTCATCATTGCATCTTTCTTGTGCTCCTGTACATGGTTTAATGCAGAAGCTCCCATTACAATAAGAAATATACCAAATACTACATAGAGTAATTCAAATGAAAAATCTGGTGTATAGAGAATGTAACCAGTAAAACATGAAATAGCAATTGGAAGAGCAATTTTAAACTTCCCTAATTCAAGAATTACCGATAATTTAGCAGATATTTTACTCATTCAACAGTTTATTAGTTAATAGAAAAATAGTAGCGTTATTCACTAAGTGTCTTCATGAATTCAATAATTTCACCGATATCATCTTCAGTTAATTCATTTTTATAGGATAACATTAAACCTTTTTGAAAGCCTTTAACAATGTCATCGTTCGGATTGTAAATTGAATTCAATACATAAGTACTGTCAACGATTTGTTCTCTGGTTTTTCCTCCACTTTTAACAGTTTCGGTTTTACCAAAAAGACCTTTCCACGTTGGACCAACAAGTTTAGATCCATCAATGGAGTGGCATGCCAAACATCCATTCTTTTTAACAATGGAATAACCCAATGCGCCAGGTCTATCGGCAATTAGAGTTACCGTTTGAGTAGTATCTATGTACCAACTATCAAATTTTTCCTGAGGCATTACAATTACAGAGGTTTGCATATAAGAATGCTGCAAACCACAATATTCGGTACAAAACAGGTCAAATTCACCTTCACGACCAGGAATAAACCACATCATTTGTTCTTGTCCGGGAACAACATCTTGCTTTAGTCTAAATGATGGAATGTAAACACTATGGAGAACATCCAGAGCAACTAAATCAAGTTTTACTGCTCTGTCTTTAGGGACATACAAGGTATCCGTTGTTTTTCCATTTTCGTATTTAAATTGCCAATTCCACATTCTACCTACAGTTTTAATTGTAAATGCATCGTCGGGCACTTCTTTCATAGGTTTATAGCCCATCCATCCGTAGTAGAACATCACCATTACCAAGGCGGTAGGGATAACTGTCCAAAGAATTTCCAGGCTAACACTTCCGTGGATTTGCGTTGCTTTTGGATTTTTTTCTTTTCGATAACGGAACACAAAATAGATCATGGTTGCAGTTATAGCAATTAAAAAGAAAAAAATAATTCCCAGAATTATCTCGAAAGAAGTATCTACTCCTTTTACAAAATTCGACGCATCAGGTATTGCATTGGTAGTCATAAGCTATCGGTATAAATAGTCTAAGAATGTAATTATAATAACACAGGCTAGTAGCAGAAATACACTTGCTACCATTATGCCATAGAACTTCTTGTCGAATTTCAAATGCATAAAAATCAATAAAACCAACACCGATTTAATACTCGCTAAAAGTAATGCTGTTGAAACTGTATATGGACCTAAATCGATCTCTGTAACAGCAACGGACAAGAATGTCATAATTAGCAAACCAATTAAAACATAGATATAGGTTTTATATTTTACAATGTGTGTATGTTGATCTTTTTCCATAGCTATTGATTTAGGTAATCAGATAAAATAATGGGAATAAGAAAATCCAAATTAGATCGACTAGATGCCAGTACAATCCGCTATTCTCTAGAATCACAAAATTATCGTGCTGTACTTCATCTTTAGTAACCATTCTCATTACATAGGCTATAAAAGCTACTCCTATAATGATATGTAAGGCATGAAGACCTGTCATGGCATAGTACAATCCAAAGAATAAGATTTCTCCTTGACTTGCTTCCATTAATGTTGGACTTCCAGGATAAATACCATGTGCGAATTTACCGCTCCATTCGAAGTATTTATTCACCATAAAAACTAGAGCTAATAGAATGGTAACTCCCATTAAAATTAAAGTGAGCTTTTTATTTTTGTACTGAATTGCACTAATCGACATGGCAATAGTCATACTGCTTACCAGAAGAATTACTGTATTCACAGTTCCAATAAAGGTGTCAAGTTCTTCCGCAGCTAAATGAAAAGCTAAAGGATTTAAATATCGGTAAACTGAATAGACGATAAATAGACCTCCAAAAAGTAGTAGCTCTGTAAAAATAAAGATCCACATACCAGTTTTAGCGCCTTCATCATCTCTATGTTCGTCAATGTGTACATGATTACTCATAGCCGTATGGATGTTGGGTTACAGTTGGTATTTCTTCAAAATTCTCCAGACTTGGAGGACTAGCGACTGTCCATTCTAAAGTTTTCCCTTTCCAAGGATCTGCTTCGGCTGGTACACCGTGTTTCGCAGAACGAACAAGATTAGTGATAATGATAATCAAACCTGAAATCATTAATAAAGCACCGAGTGATGAGACGATATTTGGACCATGGAATTCTTCTACATAGTCATAATATCTTCTCGGCATGCCGGTCATTCCCAGATAGAACATTGGTAGATATAAGGTGTTGAATCCTGTAAAGAAAATCGCTAAACCAATATTAGCCCATGATTTATCGTACATTCTTCCAAACATTTTAGGATACCAATAGTGTATTGCTCCAAAGAATGCGTAACCCGTACCTCCAAATACAATAAAATGGAAATGAGCCACAACAAAAGCAGTATCATGTAAATGAACATTAGCGGAAAGTGCACCCAATACCATTCCTGATAAACCGCCTACCATAAACACAAATAGAAAGCAAAGTGCCCATAAAAATGGTGTTTGAATATCGATAGAGGCTTTATGGAGTGTTGCTACCCAGTTAAAAATTTTAATGGCACTAGGAATGGCAACAAGGAATGTTAAAATTGAAAATGTGTATAAAGCTGTTCCACTCATACCAGAAGTAAACATGTGATGTCCCCAAACAAAGTATCCCACAAAAGCGATAGCTAAGGTAGAGACCACAATTGCTTTGTATCCAAAAATGGTTTTTCGGGCGAATGTTGGTATGATTTCGGAAATCACACCCATGGCTGGTAGTATCATGATGTATACGGCAGGGTGGGAGTAAATCCAAAACAAATGCTGATAAAGGATAGGATCTCCACCTAAAGCAGGATCGAAGAATCCGATTTGCATGGTTCGTTCCAATACTATCATTAATAAGGTAACACCTACGATTGGTGTAGCCAATACTTGTATCCAAGATGTTCCGTAAAGTGCCCAAGGAAACAATGGCATTTTCATCCATTTCATTCCAGGTGCTCTCATACGATGTATGGTAACAATAAAGTTAATTCCAGTTGCAATTGAAGAGAAACCTAAAACAAAGGCTCCGGTAACAGCAGGAAGCATATTGGTTCCAGTTCTAAAGCTGTAAGGAGCGTAGAAGGTCCATCCTGTATCCGGTGGTCCATCTCCAATAAATTGGGCAGAAAGAGCAAGTGCTGCACCTGCAATATAAATCCACCACGATAGGAGATTTAGTTTAGGAAAAGCCACATCTTTAGCTCCAATCATTAAGGGTAAAAAGAAATTACCAAAGACGGCTGGTAAACCTGGAACAACAATTAAAAAGATCATGGTAATTCCATGAAGTGTAAAGAAACTGTTATAGGTTTGTGCATCCATAATAGTTTTACCAGGAGCAATTAGCTCAATCTTCATTAAAAGACCTAAAATGGCAGCTACACTGAATAACACCAGCATGCTGTACAAATACAATAAACCGATTCTTTTGTGATCGGTAGAAAAAATCCATGCAAATAAGCCCTTGAATCGTCCCTTATATTCAAGATAACTCACCTCGGCATGAGGAGTAATGGTTTCAGACATATTCGGTAGTTATTAAGGTTGTGTTTTTCTTCTTGGTTTTCTAATAATGAGCAATAAGAACACGATCAATCCCATTGCCAGTATAATTGTTCCTGTAATTTTTGTAATATTCAAAACATAGGCTTGTCCTACAGGATCGTAGGAATAACAATATTGCAAAATCTTATTTATCGTAGGACCTGATTGTCCTTTTGAAGCTTCGAGCATTGCCAGCTTAAATTCGAATGGCAGAAAGTAAGTTCCATTTAAATATCTGGTGATTTTTCCGTCTGGACTTAGTACGATTACAGTTGCCGCATGAGTAAAGTCATTTCCGGCTTTTTTGTATCTAAACCCCATACTTTCTGTTGCCTTAGCAATATTCAAACTATCGGCAGTAAAGAACTTCCATCCGTCAGTAGTATTTTTACCTTCCACCAGCAATTTGTAGTTGTTTTTCTTTTTAATTGCCAGATCCGTAGTTTCTGTTGGATCAAAACTAATGGTCAAGACCTGATAATCTTCTGCAAGTTTCAGATCACTTTTTTGCATTACATCGGCAAGTCCATCCATTAATGGGCTACAAATTCCCGGACATCGGTAATACACAAAAATAAGAGCAGTTGGTTTATCGATCTGATCGATCAATTTTACTGTTTCGCCGACTTCATTCACCAGTTGAATATCGTTTGGTACTGTTTCCTCCAGATGCTCAATCACCCCCACTTCAAAATCATAATACAAATCTTTGGCATCTTGGGCGTAGGAAACAAATGTTATTAGAAGTAATGCATGACAAATAGCAAGTTTTAACTTCATATTTATTCCTCCATATTTTAGGGTTAAGGAGAGAAAAACGGGCAATTCTCCGATAATATAATTCTCGTCCAGTTAAGTGGTTCTATATAAATATATAAAATTATTTGCTTGCTTCTTGTACTTAACTTTCTTTTTTTGCGACACTTAGCTATTTAGATCTTGCTTTATTTTTGAATATGTGCTTTGAGTTGTTTATTTTTACTGGATCTAAACAAGAATTACATACATGAAAATACTGAACCTAATATTTGTCTTTGTCGGCCTTTTATTTATCTCTTGTGGTGGACCTGATAAGAAAAAAGAGATTACATCAAAGGATAAGGTGGCAATTTCGCCGGAGAATTTGGAAAAGGGAGCCCAACTTTATAGAGCAAAATGTATGAACTGTCATATGAAAACAGGAAAGGGAATATCAAAATTTTATCCACCTTTGGCAAATTCAGATTATTTGGAAAAAAATCTTGAAGACGCCATTTATATGGTGAAATTTGGGAGTAACAAACCTATAAAAGTGAATGGAGTGAAATACAATAGCTTGATGCCAGCATCTGGTTTAACAGATAAAGAGCTGGTTTTGGTTTTCAATTATATTTTGAATTCCTGGGGCAATCAGTTAGGAAGTATAAATATTGAGCAAGTAGAAGCCATTAAGCGATAAGAATTAAAAAAGATCATCTCAAAAAGGGATGATCTTTACAATTGGTTTTATGCGTGTTAATTAATATTTGCTTTCACACGATAGTATTCTTTTCTAAGTTTTTTTACACTCATTACTTTAATTTCTTCCTCTCCTGTTGTTTCGCTTATTTTACGAACCGCAAGTCGACTTTTTTTATGATGTTCTGGATAATGGCATGATTTGTATTTTTTACCACTATCACAGTAACATTTCTCGTTGCGTTCTATTTTTACGTAGTAAAAGGCTTCCTCTTCTGTGGTGTTGAAGATGTTTAAAAAACTGTCGAGTAATTTCTTCATTGTACAAGAGTTTTTAGGGTTACATTTTGGGTTCTATTAAGTTAATAGATATACTAATTGGAAGCAATTAAAATTATACAATAGTTCAAAATAAACACATAAAGTTTTCGAATTAGCCGTGTATCCCTAATATTTGTCCGCCATCAACACTAATGGTTTGTCCGGTTATATACCCCGATGAGGGAGAAAGTAGCCATGTTGCCAATTGCCCTAAATCTTCTGGATTACCCATTCGTTTCATGCGAATTCCACTAGCAATTTTCTCTTTTGCCTCTTCAGAGCTAATATTTTCTTGTTCTGCTTTTTTATCCAAAAGTCGTTTTATTGCAGGAGTTTCATGATATCCTGGTCCTACAATGTTTAAAGTTACACCTGATTCTGCAATTTCTTGTGATAATGTTTTTATAAATCCGACTACGGAAAGTCGAAGAGAAGTGCTTAATACCAAATTATCGATAGGCTGTTTAACGGATGCACTTTCAAGGAAAACCATTCTACCGTAGTTTTCCTTCATCATTATAGGAACCAAAGCTTGAGTTAACTCTACTTTCCAACGTAAAAGTTGATGATAGGCATTGTCCCAATCAACTAGATTGGTTTCTAATGTTTTCATTGCGGGTGGACCACCAGCATTTACAAAAATTCCAGATAGTTGGCGATTTCCAATTTTATCAAGTAGTAAGGAAATACTTTCTGATTGTGTGATATCAACGCAGAGGCTTTCTACATTGGAATATTGATTCTTTAATTCGGAAAGTTTTTCTTGTCCACGAGCAATAGCAATTACCTTCGCTCCATCAGCAATTAAGTTGGAAAGAACAGCTGCTCCAAAACCTGATGTAGCTCCACAAACAACAAAAAGCTGATCTTTAATATTTAAATCCATAACGATATTATTTTAGTTTGAATACTAACTAAAATAACTCATTATTCAGTGAAAAAGTAATTCTGAAGAGAATTTTTAGATTCTGATTAAAATCAAAAAAGAAATATGAGATGATTTCTATTTCAATCGCCCAATAATAGTTTGAGAACCTGTTACTTTTTGGTTCAAATCAACATCAATTTGTGTTCCTAATGGAAGATATAAATCGATTCTTGAACCGAATTTGATAAAACCTTCTTGCTGACATTGATTTACTTTCTCGCCTTCTTTTGCATAAGCAACAATTCTACGAGCAACAGCACCTGCAATTTGTCTCATTAAGATGGTTGTGTTTTCATCTTTTTCAATCACAACGGTTGTACGTTCGTTCTCGGTAGATGATTTTGGTAACCAAGCTTTCAAAAATAATCCGCTGTGGTGTCTGAAATATTTTATTAATCCCTGAACAGGATACCAGTTGATATGAACGTTTAATGGAGACATGAAGATGGAAACCTGTAACCGTTTATCCTTAAAATATTCCAATTCTTCGGTTTCCTCAATAACCACAACTTTTCCATCGGCAGGAGCAATAATTAAATCATCTCCGGTAACAGGAATTCGTTTAGGAACTCTAAAAAAGGAAACAACCAATCCGAAGAAAGCAAGTGTTACAAATAAAAGGATATTAAGAATAGTTCCAGGACCTAAAATGAAATATAGTAATGCATCTAAAGCTCCCAGTATGATAAAAAATACTGCAATTATTCCGTAACCTTCCTTGTGAATTGTCATATCGTAAATTTAAATTTTGGGCAAATTTAATGAAAATATTCTTTGATTACTTGCAACATTACAAAAACCATAGGAGATACCAGTAGTATTGCATCAAAACGATCAAGTAATCCACCATGCCCAGGAATAATTGTGCCAGAATCTTTAATGTTGATGCTTCGCTTAAGAAGAGATTCAACTAAATCGCCAAGAGAACCAAAAATAACAACTATGAATCCTGTAAGAATCCACTGAATTAAATTTAGATCAGTGGAGTAAATAGAAATTAACCAGGCAATAGCTAAAGTAATTATTCCGCCTCCAATACTTCCTTCCCAAGATTTTTTTGGTGATATTCTTTCAAATAATCTGGTTTTTCCAAAATTCACTCCTACAAGATAAGCTCCGGTATCATTTGCCCATATTAGAACAAAAACACCCATTAATATCTCCCAATGAAAATGCATATCGCCAAAAGGGAATACGAGGAAGTTTAATAAAGAAAAAGGAGTTGCCACATATAAAAGTCCCAACATGGTATAAGCAATATTTCCAAATGGGTTTTCTTTTTTGCGGTACATTTCAATTATGGGAATAAGTACAATAACTGGAACCAGGAAAGCAAATAAAAGAGAGTTCTGGAAATAAGTATAAGCAAAACATGCCGAAAATAGTATCGATGAGGCTATCATCCCAGTAATTACCTGCGGTGAGCTATCGTTTTTTTGTATCAAATTGAAAAACTCATAAACTGCTAATAGAGTTATGCCCATAAATATTGCAAAGAATGCAAAAGGATGTACAACAATTCCTGTTATCAAAACAATTGCGAAAATTACTCCAAATAATGCTCTCTTTATGAAATTCCCCACTTGAATATGAATTATTAGTTAGCCTGTAAATAATACAAGTTAGCCTGGTTATTATATCAGCTCCCAAAAGTAGTGTTTTTTCACGACTTTTTAGGACTGATTAATTCAGAAGACTAATTGATGACTAATTTTAAGCAATTTGTCATTATGATTTGAAATTATATCAAAAAAAAACTGAATCACCAATTGTGCATTGGCAATCCAGTTTTTGAAATTATTCGGAAGTTTGGAGGCTTAAACCGCCTTACTTTCGTTGTCTTCTTTTGAATTTTCTTCTTCTTGATTTGGGATTATCTTCGCATCCTCAATTTCAGAAGTTCCAAATTCACGTTTTCCAAAGATTTCTTCCAAGTCTTCACTAAAGATCACTTCACGTTCAAGTAACAGTTCAGCTAACTTGTTATGTTTTTCTTCATTGTCTTTAAGAACTTTCTTTGCTCTTTTGTAACTGTTTTCAATCAGAATTTTAACTTCTGCATCGATTAATTCAGCAGTTTTCTCACTATAAGGTTTAGAAAAACCATAATCTGATTGTCCTGATGAATCGTAATAACTTACATTACCGACTTTATCACTCATTCCAAAAATAGAAACCATTGCAATTGCTTGCTTGGTAACTTTCTCCAAATCATTTTGAGCACCAGTTGATATTTTGTCAAAAGTGATCTCTTCAGCAGCTCTACCACCTAATGTTGAACACATTTCGTCAAGCATTTGTTCTTTAGTGGTAATGCTTCTTTCTTCAGGAAGATACCAGGCAGCTCCTAAAGCTTTCCCTCTTGGAACAATTGTTACTTTCACCAATGGATGAGCATGCTCTAATAACCATGAAATGGTAGCATGACCTGCTTCGTGGTAGGCAATTGTTTTCTTTTCCTGAAGAGATATAATTTTGTTTTTCTTTTCCAATCCACCAATAATTCGGTCAATTGCATCAAGAAAATCTTGTTTCTCAATAATGTCTTTTTTCTTACGTGCTGCAATAAGAGCTGCCTCGTTACAAACATTTGCAATATCAGCACCTGAGAATCCAGGAGTTTGCTTAGCTAAGAATTCCTGATCAATTTTTGGATCTAATTTCAATGGTTTTAAATGAACATTAAAGATTTCTCTTCTTTCATTTAAATCAGGAAGTTCAACATGAATCTGACGATCGAAACGTCCTGCACGCATTAAAGCTCTATCCAAAATATCAGCACGGTTAGTTGCCGCTAAAATAATTACCCCAGAGTTAGTATCGAAACCATCCATTTCAGTCAATAGCTGATTCAAAGTGTTTTCACGCTCATCATTCGATCCCATATTAGGATTCTTTCCACGAGCTCTACCAATTGCATCAATCTCATCGATAAATACGATACAAGGTGCTTTTTCTTTTGCCTGCTTGAACAAATCACGAACACGACTTGCACCAACACCTACAAACATCTCAACAAAATCGGAACCTGACATGCTAAAGAACGGCACATTAGCTTCACCAGCAACAGCTTTTGCCAATAAGGTTTTACCGGTTCCCGGAGGACCTACAAGTAGTGCACCTTTAGGAATTTTACCTCCCAGTTTGGTATATCTTTGCGGATGTTTTAGGAATTCAACAATTTCTTCAACTTCTTGTTTTGCTTCGGCTAAACCAGCAACATCTTTAAAGTTTACGTTAATGTTTGATTCTTTATCAAATACTTTTGCTTTTGATTTACCAACATTAAAAATATTACCACCACCACCTGCTCCGCCAGAACCTTTGCTCATTCTGCGGAAAACATAGAACCAAATACCAATGATTAATGCAAATGGAAGAATCCAACCAATGAAATTTCCAAAGTAATCTTCCTGAGTTACATATTCGGGTTCAATTCGATCGGCTTCTGTGATATTTTTTTGTGCATTTGTAAGTTGTTCTGCAAATTGCTCAATTGAACCAATTCGGAATGTATAGTGAGGTCCTGCTTTTGAAGGAGAATCTAAACTACTTTCAAACAAATCAGGATACTTATCTAAGCTTTCTTTTCTTAAATAAACATTAACATCCAAAGTATTTCGCACCACAACAATACGATCAACATCCTGGTTGCGAATCAATTCATTTTTCACTTTTCTCCAACTTGTTTCTTTAGGACTTTGTCCTAAATCCATCAAAGTAAGAGCGATAAAAGCAACAGCTATTAACCCGTAAATCCAATAAGCATTGAATTTTGGTGGCTTAAGCATGTTATTCCCATTTTTCCCTTTAGAAAAAGGAGATTTATTTTGATCATTATTCTCTGTCATTCTTTTTAGTTAAAGGTTATTGATTTGGCTGTGGATCCTCAATTTTGATGATCGAAGCATCTGCCCATAAACTTTCAAGGCGATAAAAATCTCGATATTCTTTCTGGAAAATATGAACTACAACATCAGCATAGTCTAAAAGAATCCATTGTGCATTTTGTAATCCTTCTTTTTTCCATATTTTTTCATTGACTTTTTCTCTTACGTAATCTTCAACCGAATCAGCTAAACCAGTTACGTGTGTAGTTGATGTTCCGTTACAGATAATAAAGTATTTACAAACTGAACTGTCAATTTTTCTTAAATCTATCTTTACGATATCTACTGCCTTATTCTCTTGTAATCCCTCTATAATCGCTTCAACAAGTTCTTCTGAGTTATACTCCTGCTTTTTTGTCATATTTATATTTTATATTACAAAGATAATTTTTTTTTGTTCCTATTAATTCTGTTTTGAATATTGCTTCAAGAATCCTTAAAATTCTTATAAATTAAAGATTTGCCTACTGCAAACAAGAACTTTATTTAACTTGCAAACAGAAAATGAAGTTGTTTGTTCATTCTTTTTAAATTTGTGCAATACTTTATTCTAAATATAAAGTTAGTAAATCCAATTATTGAAAACCAACCAATTCTTAAATGCAACGAAAACTTTTTACTCCCCAACTAATTGTTCGTGAAAATGAAATTAATTCAACCAATAGTTTTGCTGTTGATTTAATTAAATCTGAATGTCCTGATGCCGGGACTGTCGTTTTGGCATTAAATCAGACAAAAGGCCGCGGACAGCAAACAAATACTTGGGAAAGTGAAGGTGGCAAAAACCTTACCATTAGTATAATTTTCCGACCAGAATTTCTTCCAATTCATCTTCAGTTTAATATTTCTATGCTTATTTCATTGGGAGTATATGACTATTTAAATCAACATACATCCAATGTTTCGATAAAATGGCCCAATGATATATATGTTGGGAATAAGAAGATTGCGGGTATTTTAATAGAACACTCCATCATGGGATCTGTCTTGAGTCACTCCATTTGCGGGATTGGATTAAACGTGAATCAAAGTAAATTTTTATCAGATGCTCCTAATCCAATTTCCTTGATAAATTGTACAGGTGAGGAGTATGATTTAAACGAGGAACTGACGAAACTTCTTGCTTGTATTGAGAAAAGATATTTTCAATTGGAAGATGGCTACCTCGAGAATTTAGAGAGTGACTATTTGAACTCTTTGTATTGGAGGTATGAAAAACATCAATTTTCAGATGAAAATGGAATATTTGAAGGAGTTATTGTTGGAATAAGTGAACTTGGGCAATTGAGAATTGAAGTTGATGGAGTAGAGCGAATCTATAATTTTAAAGAGGTGAGCTTTATAAAATAGCTCACCTCTTTGTTTTTATAAATTGAAACCTAGTTTTATACTTAAATTTCTTTCAGGATTATAAAATCCTAAAGGTTTAAGACTTGACAAGTGATCAGTATATTTTTCATTGAAAAGATTACTAGCACTTAATAGAAGATTCATTTTGTATTTCCCCATTTTAAAATCACTTCCTGCCTGCAAACCAAAAAGATCGTAGGATGATGTTTGTGTTTCAAATTGAGCTGGATTATCTTGTTTGAAAGCATATTTCCAGTTGATACCAACAAATGGATCTATAAAAGTTCTATTTCCTTTTCCGAAAAATTTTACACTCATGTTCAATTTGTGTTGAGGAATAAATGGCAATCGACCTCCATTATCCTGCTTGGCTATAACCATAGCATAGTCAGTATGAAATTTTAAGAACGACAAAGGAACAACATTAATTGCCACCTCGCCACCGTATAACTTAGCATCCTGCTGACTATATGAATAAACATTGCCTTCGCCTTCTGGAGCAGGTTCATCCGTTGGTGCCAGATAAATATAGTCATATACCTTATTATAAAATAATGACAAATCGATATTGTGATTTTGAGTATGATAGTGTACGCCCAGGTCAGATTCTAAACTTTTTTGCGGATTTAGATTCGTATTGCCTTCCTCGAAACGATTTCCATGTAAGCCATGCTGAGAAAGTTCTGCAAGGTTGGGAACTCGGTAAGCAGTCGCAAAATTGGTTCGAAGCAAAAGTGATTCTGAAACATGATAGGTGGCTCCAATGGAAGCATTCAAATGATCAAAATTTCGGTTGATATGAACCAGTTCTTCTTCATGTTCATCGTGCTCATCATGTTCTCCTTCCTCCTCCTCATGTTCTTCGGCTTCGCCATGCGAATGCCCACCAGCTTCTTGTTCAGGAACATAAATGGAACGATGATCGTAACGTACACCAAATTGTAAACTGGCATCATCAATTTCTTTTTTCACAAGAGAAAATACGGAGAAATCGTCAATTGTAGCATTAGGAATAATTCGGTTGGGAGCGCCATTGTTATGGTTGGTTTGATGCATTCCCTGAATACCAACTAGAAATTCTGAACTCTCAGAACTAGGAAAGTAAAGTTTACTATCGTAGGTAAATGTTTTTAAATCCATATCAACCAATCGAAAAATGCTTGAGTTTGGATTTCCATTTA
>Ga0193952_1000194_pt1 | contig 25610 bp, 28 predicted proteins | sample BB_3_MG_FD_140368 | JGI IMG/M metagenome (GOLD analysis project Ga0193952, IMG submission 140368) | Microbial mat bacterial communities from the Broadkill River, Lewes, Delaware, United States - BB_3_MG | ecosystem: Environmental > Aquatic > Freshwater > River > Microbial mats | place: USA... | reverse complement strand
ATTTGATGATATGATAATTGAGATTTTAAAAGAGAAAAAAGAAGAACTTCTTTTTATTACAGTATCTATATTTGTATTGATTTTTACAATAACTCCTTTAGTTTATTATGCTGAAGTAAAAGCTCAACCAGAAGTATTTGCTAGTATGGGTGATACTTTATGGTGGGCAATTATTACTTTTACCACAGTTGGATATGGTGATATGTATCCAATTACTGCATTTGGAAGAATGCTTACAACATTAATAAGCGTTTTAGGTATTGCTTTTTATGCAATTCCAGGAAGTATTTTTACTAGTGCTTTACTTGAAAAAATAAACTATCGTAAGCAAAAAAAGAGAGAGTTAAAAGAAAAAGATTAATTGTCATGTATTTGTCGTAACCGACAAGGCCCAAAAAATAGTAAGATTCTATGAAGAACACATTTAAAGGAAATAAAATGAGTATAAAAGAACTTAGAATTCAAAAAGGTTGGTCTCAAGAGTATTTAGCTCAAATTACTAATTTAAGTACAAGAACAATTCAAAGAATTGAAAAAGAAAATAAAGCAAGTATAGAATCAACAAATGCTTTAGCGCAAGCTTTTAAATTAGAGATAAATGAATTAAAAGATATTTTACTTGAAGAAGAATATGAACATACAAGTACCAATGAAACTCATCATAATAATTTCTATGATTTTTTAAAAGAAGATAGAAGTGTTATAAAATTTGTATTTATTAATCTTATGCTTTTATGTATCAATATATTTTCTGGACTTGAAACTATTTGGTTTATTTATCCACTATTAGGATGGGGAATTCCACTTATTTATTCTAGATTTAAAAAGTATAAAAATTTAAATTAGTAAGAAGTACCATTTCATGGTACTTCTTGACAATTAATTTTTTCTTTAATATACTATACCCCACTATATTATATTAAAGGACTTAAATGTCAAAAGAAAAAAAGATATTACTTATAATTATTGTAAACCTAATAATAATAGTAGCAGAGATAACATTTGGATTTATTTCAAACTCTTTTGCTTTAATTGCAGATGCACTGCATAATGCAGGAGATGTACTAGCTGTTGTAGTTACATATATTGCACTTAAACTTGGAAGCAAGACTACTACATTTAAACAAACGTTTGGATATGTAAGAGCAGAGATGATGGCAGCATTTGTTAATACTCTATTTTTATATATAACTATGATATATATGATTTATGAAGCTATAAATAGATTTTTTAATCCAGAAATAATCAATCCTATATACATGATAATTGTTGGAATCATTGCAGTTATTGCAAATGGTATTAGTGCTTATATATTAAACACACTAGGTGTTGCTTCTTGTGGACATGATCATAGCCACCATCATAATCATTCACACAGCCATAATCATACAGAAGATGCACATGAAGATGCAAATATTAAATCAGCATATTTACATATGTTAAGTGATGCATTGATTTCAGTTGCAGTTGTTATTGCAGGTATATTTATTTATTTCTTTAAAATTTACTATATAGATTCAATTTTAACAATACTATTTTCTGCTTATATTTTATACCATTCTTACCCATTATTAAAGAAATCATTTTTATCATTAATGGATATAAATATTACTGAAGTTAGTGAAGAGAAGATAGAACAAATAATAAAATCAAATAAAAAAGTTCTTACTTATCATGATTTACACATACATAAACCAAGTTCAAAACACAATTTTATATCATTTCATGTTGTGCTAAAAGATGAAACACTATTTTTAGAAGAAATTGAAAATATAACTAAAGATTTAGAAGATAAACTAAAGGAAATTAAATTTAATCATGTGTTAATTCAAGTAAATTCAAGTAAAAATATAAAAGATCATACAAATTGCTTATTGTAAAAGGATAAAAAATGTACCAATGTAAAATAGAAAATAAAAAATTAATCAATAGAATTAATAGAATTCAAGGACAAGTAAACTCTGTAAAAAACAAACTTGAAGAAGATATGGATTGCGATCAAGAACACACAGATCCATATGAAGTAATACGCCAATTAACAGCAATCAAAGGAGCTGTAAATGGCATGATAAACTCATATGTAGAGCATTTTGCAAAGGGTCATTTAGTAAAAGAAATAAAAGAGTCAAAAGATGAAGCTAGCGCAATGGCTTCAATGGATGAACTTGTAAATATTATGAAAAGTTACAGTAAATAAAGCTTTTTAGCTTTTTTACTGTAGTTTAGAAGAAATTTCTTCTATGATTTTATCAAGCTCTTCTTTATTTAATCCATATTCTAATGCACCCTCTTTAATATTTCCTTCAGCTATTTTTTCAACTGTCTTTTTATTATTAATTTTATAAATAAAGTATTTTGTTGAAATATTATCATTAAGTTTTAAAGCGTTTACAATTTTTCCTTCTTCATCATTAATTAAAGGAACTTTTGAATCTTTTGCAAGAGATTCTAACTTTCCATTAACAGCTAATTTTTTAATTAACCACGGTGTATTAGAAATATTTGCAACAAGTATTAAATTTTTTGAAGCTAAAGAATTAAGCTTATTTGCTATTGCTAAACCCTCATGATTTAACACTAAAACATAAGTAATTTGCTCTTTAAATAACTCATCTTTTTTAGTATAAAATTTTGTACCTACAATCTCATATTGCCAAGGTAAAGATGCATATGTTACTTTAATATTTGAATCATCTTGTTTTTTACTACTTTGTCCTGGAGCTTGAGGTGCTGTTAAATACACTAAAAAACCAAAACCTATAATTCCTAAAAATGCTATTTTAAAAATATTTGCCATTAATTCACTTCCTATTATTTATTATTTTTTGTTTTATTCTTAACTCTTTTAGCCCATCTTTTGAATAATCTATATGTGCTAATTTTATCATCTAATTTTTTATTATTAAATATGTATTCACATAATTCATTTGCTAAATATAGTGAAAGAACAAACCCTCTTCCACCAACACCATTTAATACATATAAATTATCAATCATTTCTAAATTCTCTTCTTTAATAAAAGAACCATTTAAAATATGAGGATATTTTTCAATACTTTTTTTAGAATCTACAAGCTTTCCTACCATTGGAAAATAATCAGTACTAGATGCTCTTGCACCAATCTTTACATCTATAACTTCTACATCATTTAAAGTTTGAATATCATTTGCTAATTTTATTAACTTTTCTGAGTCTTGATTTGTAATATCATTGGTATAACATCTAGAGCAGCTATTTATATTTGCAACTTCAACACAATAATTACAAATATCTTTATTACAATCAAATCTATGATGTGTTGCGCCTATGGATACTTTGTATTTATTCTTTGATACTTCTATACCTTTTGATAAAGAACATTCTTTATGATAATTAACTTCAGAATTTGTACTAGTATAAGCATCAATTTTTTGACCCCAAACTGCTCTTATATCAAAATATTCTTCTTCAATAAGTTTAATATTTGCACCTGTAGTTAAAAAAAGGTTTCTAGTTTCAACCTGGCCATTTAATATCCAAAGTTGTTCTTTTTTTTCAATACTTTTTACATCATAATCAAATTTAGTTTCTATATCATCCACTAATTTTTTACAAATATTATATGGAGTTACTACTGATCCAATATCAAATAAATATCCATCTTTGTACTCTTCATAATCAAAATCCATAAAAGGTTTATAGGATTCAAATTTTTCTCTATCTTCATTATTTTTAGGAATTCTACATGTTCCACAGCTTAAAATATCATCTTTAAAATACTCATTATAATAAGAAACTGAAAAGCTTAGTGATTTAGTTATTAAATCTTTGAAAGCATTTGGTTTACCAAGTAAAGGTGAAAGGAAAGCTCCTGCTGCTCCACTTGCTCCAAAGGCAACATCACTATTTTTATCTATAAGTAAAACACTTGATGATTTTTTGGATAAAAAATGAGCCAATGCACATCCTGCAATACCAGCACCAACAATTACATAATCATAAACTACTTTAGACATTCTTCTCCAATTCTTCAAGTAGTTGGAAATTTGGTCGCCAATAACCTCTTCCGCCTCTTAAACTAACACATGTGTATTCTGGAAATTTCTTTTTATAAAAAGCTAATCTCTCTTTAGTAGTTTTTCCACTATCACAATAAAAAACAAATATTGTTCCTTTGGGATAAGAATTCATTTCATAAGGGTTATATGTTATTGTTTCTATATTATTTAAGGGTTTTAAAATAGTATCTATAAGAACCACTTGAATATTATTTTTTTCTAATTCTTTAGTATTTTTGTAGAGTTCTTGCTGAGTCCATTCATCTTTGAAAAACATTACTTTCTTTCCATATTGTATATAATCCATATTATTTAGTTATTTATATAATTAGGTTTAATATGATTTTTGATAAAATCCTAACTAAATGATTAGTAAATAAGGCTTAAATATGAAAATATTAATAACTGACGACTCAAAAATGGCAAGAAGAATGGTTAAAAAAACTCTTTCTGAAGTTGCAACACCAGAAGATCAAATATTTGAAGGTGTAAATGGAGTTGAAGCTGTAGAACTATATAAAGAACACAATCCCGATTTAGTTTTTTTAGATTTAACTATGCCTGAAAAAAGTGGATTCGAAGCCCTTGATGATATTATTGAAATAAATTCAAGTGCAAAAGTAATTATAATCTCAGCAGATATACAAAAAACTGCTATGGATAGAGTTAAAGAAAGTGGTGCAATTGGTTTTATTAAAAAGCCTATTGATTCTACAAAAATGAAAGAGATATTTGATAAGTTAAGAAAGGATTAAAATGAATGAGATTGTTCTAAATGAAGATGAAAAAGATTGTTTACAAGAGTTAATGAATATAGCTTATGGCTCTGCAACAGCAGCTATAAGTGAAATTGTAGATGCTTTTGCAACATTAAGTATTCCCAGAATTGAAATAATCAATTCTCAAGAACTTCAAAAACATCTTTCAAACTTCCTTGATAAAGAACTCTCATATTACATAAGTAGTCAACAATTCAATGGAAAAATTTCAGGGGAGAATCTTTTTTTAATAGATAAAGAATCTTCTACAAATATAGCTTACCAATTTGGTTTAGAAAAAAATGAAATAAATGATAATGAATTATCAGATATAGTTTTAGAAATTACAAATATCTTATCATCATCTACAATTAGCCAGTTATCTTCGGATATGGATATACCAATTTCATTTTCACCTCCAGCAATTGAGGTTTTAAATACTGCAAAAGATATAGATGAAGACTATACTCAAAAATATCAAAAAGTAATTATCATATCAACACAGCTTAATTTTGAAGAACAAAATATAAAAGGCGAACTTTTAATTTTAACTACGGATAAGTCAATTATAGCTATCAAACAAGCAATAAATGATATTTTAGAAGAGTTATAAATGAATATTGAAAACTCTAATTTAATTTGTAATACTTTAGATAATGGAATTATTTTAATTGATAAAGATTTCAATGTTCACTTTTGGAATAGATGGCTTGAGAGAAGGACAAATATAACTTCAGAAGAAATTATAGGGAAAAATATAATTGATTTTTTTCCAAAGATTGAAGTATTAAGATTAAAAAGAAAAATAAATACCTCTTTAAAGCTAAATATAGCCACTTATTACAATACTAATATAAATAAATACCTAATAGATATAAAACTAAATAAAATTGCAAATAAAGTCTTTGACAATATGCAACAGTCAGTTACTATTACCCCATATGATATTGATAAACAAATGGTTGTAATGTATATTTATGATAATACTTTACTTTTTGAATCAAATTATAACTTACAGAAAAAAAACAAAGAAATTGAAGAGTCAAAAAATGAGATACATCTTTTACTAGATGCAACAAGTGAAGCAATGTTTTTATATGAAAACAACAAATGTAAACATCTCAATGGAAAAGCTTTAGAAATATTTGATTATACAAATGAAGATGAATTAAAAAATACACCTATAGAAGATCTAATACATAGTGATTATAAAAACTTATACCATAAAGATATTAGTGAAACTATAGAAGTAAAAATGATTAAAAAATCAGGTAAAAGCTTCCATGCGTTAATTCAAATAAAAAATACAAAATCAAACAATACAAACTTGAAAGTTATTACAGTACTTGATATTACAGAACTTAAAGCTAAAGACAAAATCCTATCAGAACAATCAAAAATGGCAGCTCTTGGTGAGATGTTAGCTAATATTGCCCATCAATGGAGACAACCTTTAAATGCTATAAGTACAATATCAAGTGGCTTACAATTTCAAAAAGATATTAATGTTTTAACAGACAGTGTTTTTAGTAAAGGAATAAATGATGTTTTAGATATTACAAAACATTTATCTCAAACAATTAATGACTTTAAAAACTTTATGAGAAAAGATAAAATTCAATCAAAATTTTGTATAGAAGAAAATATAATAAAAACTCTAAGTATGCTTGATGGAATGCTTAAAATAAAAGATATTGAGATAGTTACAACATCAGCAGATGAAAAAATTGAAATAGTTAATTTTCCAAACGAACTAACACAAGCTTTAATAAATGTACTAAACAATGCTCAAGAAGCAGTAAATCAAAAAGAAGATGGTAAGAAGTTTATATTTATAAATATTTATAAAGAAGATTCCTTTGCTTGTATTGAAATAAAAGATACAGGAAATGGAATTCCAGAGAGTATTATTGATAGAATTTTTGAACCATATTTCACAACAAAACACCAAGATCAAGGGACTGGGCTTGGATTGTATATGACACACCAATTAATAGAAATGAGTATGAAAGGTTCAATATTAGTAAAAAATGAAGACTTTTATTACAATCATAATGAATATAGAGGTGCATGTTTTACAATAAAGTTGCCATTAAGTGACTAAAGGTTAAAAAAACCTTGATTGACTTAGACTCAAGTTTCTGATATAATAGATATTAAATAATTAATACTAAGTAGGACACTTTATGGCAAAAAGTTTATATGAAACATTAGAAGTTAGTGAAAATGCATCTTCTGATGAAATAAAAAAAGCTTATAGAAAACTAGCAAGAAAATACCACCCAGATGTAAATAAAGACCCAGAGGCAGAAGAAAAATTCAAAGAATTAAATGCTGCTTATGAAGTTTTAAGTGATGACGAGAAAAAAGCTCAATATGATCAATATGGGGATTCTATGTTCGGAGGTCAAAACTTCCATGACTTTGCAAGAGGTCAAGGACAAAATAGTAATCTTGATGATATATTAAGACAAATGTTTGGACAAAGTGGCGGTTTCTCTCAAAGTGGTTTTGGAGGAGGTTTTGGTGGCTTCGATGAACCAGATTTAGATGCTAGTGCGCAAATTACAGTTGCATTTGATGTATCAATTCTTGGAGGTAAACAACATATCTCATTAAACAATAATTCTTTTGATATTAAAATTCCTGAAGGAATTAAAGACGGTCAAAAAATTAGAGCTAAAGGTAAAGGAAAATCTTACCATGGTCAAGTTGGAGATTTAATCTTAAAGATCAATGTAGCTCATTCTCCTGAATATGAAAGAGATGAAGATACACTGACAAAATATTTTGATATTCCTTTAAAAACTGCCTTATTTGGTGGTAAAATTGAAATAAAAACTATTCATAAAGATATTACTTTAAAAGTTCCTGCAAATACTAAACAAAATCAAAAGTTTAGAGTAAGAGAACTTGGAGTATTAAATAGAAAAGCCGGTGTAAAAGGTGATTTATATTTAAAAGCAAATATTGTATTACCTAAAATAGAAGATTTAGATGAAGATTTCGTAAAAGTATTAGAAGAGAAGTTACCTCAAAACTAAAAGGCTAAGAAATGGAAACTAATAGCTATGTGGAACCTGTATTTTTAATTTCAGCAGTAGCTGAGATTTTAAATATTCATCCTCAAACATTAAGACAATATGAAAGAGAAGGATTAATAAAGCCTTCTCGTACAAATGGTAAAATAAGACTTTATTCTCAAAAAGATATAGATCATATTAAATATGTATTAACACTAACAAGAAAGCTTGGTGTAAATCTAGCAGGTGTTGATATTATCTTGCAACTTAATAAAAAAATAGAAAGTTTAGAAGAAGAAGTTGAGTCTTATAAAGTTAAGATGAAAAATATTAATAATTTAGCTGTAGTTCCTGATAGGAAAGCTTTAGTAGTACAACAAACATCTTTTGATATTGTTGTAATTGAACAAAAAGAAGAGGAATAAATCCTTTTCTTTTATATTTGATATTGAACTACGTAGTCCCTCATTAAAGGTGGAATATCTAAATAGTTTTTCTCATCGTTTGTAATAGCTTTAGATTCATCACCCTCATCACTTGGAAGCTCTTGTTCCTCATTTTTAGATTCAAACCCAGTAGCTACAATTGTAATTTTAACTTCATCAGTTTCTAATGTTGGATCAGAAGTAGTACCGAAAATAATTTCAGCATCGGAATCCATTCTATCATTAATAGAACCCATAACATCATTAATCGCAAATAATGAAACTTGAGGATGAATATTAAAATGAATTAAAATACCTTTAGCACCATTTAATGATACTTTATCAAGTAAAGGAGAGTCAATAGCATCTTCTAATGCTCTATGAGCTGCGTCTTCACCTTTAGCTTTTCCAATACCCATTAAAGCCATACCTCTATGTTGCATGATAGTTTTAACATCAGCAAAGTCAGTATTAATATCTGAATTACCTGGATTTAAAATAACCTCAGACATTCCATTTACAGCTTGGTATAAAATATTATCAATAATTTTGAAGGCATCTTTCATTCCAACATTTTCATCAATAATTTCTAATAGTCTATCATTTGGTACAACAATAATTGAATCAGACACTTTTTTAAGCTCTTCTAATCCAAGATTTGCTAACCCTGCTCTTTTCTTACCTTCCCATGTAAATGGCTTAGTAACAACAGAAACAGTTAATGCTCCAATCTCTTTTGCAGCTTTAGCAATAATAGCAGCAGCACCTGTTCCAGTTCCACCACCAAGTCCAGCAGCAATAAAGATAATATCAGCACCTTTTAGAGCTGATTTAATATCTTCATATGATTCAACAGCAGAATCTCTACCAATCTCTGGTTTCATTCCTGCACCTAAACCTTTAGTTAGTTTAAGTCCTAATTGAATCTTTTTTGGAGCTTTTGATATGTGCAATACTTGTAAGTCAGTATTAGCAGCAATCAGGTCAATCTTGCGAGAACCTTCTTTTATCATATGGTTGATCATATTACAACCACCACCACCAACTCCAATAACTGAAATCTTTGCTACATTATCCGATAAAATTTTGTTTGGCATTTCCACTTTTATATCATCCACTTTAAATAAATTATCCATTAAAACCACTCCGAAACTTTGCTCCAAAACTTAGAAACACCTTTTTTCTTTTCTTTTGAAAGAGGTGTCAACACTGCTGAATTATCTTTAATTTCGATATCTTCTTTTAGTGTATTATTGTTTTGTTGCTCAGGTTTATTATGATGTGCGTTAATATTATGATTAATATTGTTATTGTTATTCATTTGAGGTTTCTCTTGAATAACTGCCTCTTTCTTAATTGGTTTAATAAGTTGCTTACTTGAATCTAATTCATAAGATCTATTTGTACCTAATGAATATAATAACAATCCAACAATAGTTGACATTGTTGGTTCATCAAAACTTATAAAACCATTTTTAATATTTTTAGGGTTTGCTAATGTTATTGGCATACCTTCATAAATTCTATCTGCTAAAATTTTAATACCTTCAAGATTACTCATCCCTCCAGTTATAACAATTCCTGCACCTATGTTATCTAAGATACCACTTTTTTTAAGCTGGTTTTTCACTAGAATTAAAACTTCTTCAACTCTTGCATGAATAATTGTTTGAATATAATCTAATGCAACCTCAGAATTTGCTGATTCATCACCAATTCTTGGGATTTTAACTTTAGTTACACCTAGTTCATTATTAGGTGTATAATCTTTTGTTAAAGATCCATATTCAGTTTTAATTTTCTCAGCAGCTGCTGGTGGTGTATGTAACATAACTGATAAATCGTTTGTTATGTGATTTGAACCTACTGGAATAAATCCATTAAAAATAAGTGCATCACCTTTATAACAAACAAACTCAGTTGTAGTTGATCCCATATTAATTACAGTTGATCCAAATTTCTTTTGTTGATTATCTAAAACTGATATTGCAGAAGCATAACCATCTAAAACAAATTTAGATAATTCGATTCCTGAAACCTTTAAAGCTGATTTAATATTTGTTAAAGCTGTTCTTTTTGCTGTAATAATATAAACTGCAACTTCTAGTCTAGATCCATTCATATTAAGAGGGTTATGAACATCAACAGAATCATCTACTTTAAAGAAAATTGGTACAACATGCACAACTTCATATTCTGGAACAATTGTTGCATTATATAAAGCCATTTGCATTACTTGATTAATTTCAGTTTCTGTAATAAGACCATTTGGTACATTCACAGAACCTGAACTTCTAATGCTTTTTGTATAACTACCTGATATTGTAACAACAGAACTATCAATAGATTCTGTTGTGCTTCTCTTAGCTAAAGTTACCGCATTCTTGATAGCTTTTGAAGCTTCTTCAATATTTATTATAAGTCCCTTATTAACACCCTCACTCTTTTGAATACCCGTACCAAGAATATTGATATTATATTCTAAATCGTGTTTTGCAATAACAGCTGTAATATTTGAAGAGCCAATATCAATTGCTAAAAGAGTATTATTCAATTCCTATTCCTTTACTTCTATTGAAGATTGAATTTCAAAAGTATTTTCTAATCTTTTAATTAAGTTAGTCATTAACTCTTGATCTTGTAATTGAGTTAGAGTTGATTTAACAGACTCATCTCTAGAACTATCATATTCACCTAAAGTAGAACTATTAACTCTATATAAAACAACCTTGCTAGCTAACTTAACTGCACCTTCTTTATTAGTTGCAGAGAATAAATCACTTAAGAATTTAGCTGCTTCTTGAGCAGTTAATCCAGTAATTTTATCAACAGATTCTCTTGAAACATTTTTAATATTAGTTCCAGTGAATGTTTTAACTTCTTTTTCTGCAATTTCATCTAATTTTTTATTTTTAGCAATTTGCATATAAGAAGCAGTTACTTGCTCTCTTGCATTATCAAAAGATAAAGGCTTAGAATCAATTTTCTTAACTAACTTAGTGATTACATAAGATGAGTTTTCAAAGAAAGGTTTAATTAAAGTTCCAACTTTTGAATCACTAACCTTTTTATTGTTTTCAGCATTAAAAGGTAATGTTGAAAGTGTATACTTATCAGAGTCAGTTAACTTCTCTTCAGCTTTTTTGATTTTAAGATATTTTTTAAGAGATTCTTTTTTAGTAAATTTCTTATCTAAATCTTTAATAATATCAGCAGTAGCATCTTCTAAAGACTTAATCTTTCCATCAGCATTTTTGTAATCATTTTTAAACTTATCGTGATGTTTTTTGATTTGTTCAGCACTTGCATTAGATGCCATTAAAGGAACTTTTACAGATTCAACTTCATATTCAACTTCTGACATGTAAGCATTTTTGTTCTTTTCCCAGTACTCTTTTAAATCTTTTTCATCAATTTTAATTTCAATATCATCTGTATCTAAGATTTTAATATTAATATCATCTTGAACAAAAAGTAATTTATTTAAGTTTTCAACTTCAACTTTGTTTGGAGTAACATTGAATAAAGATTGAACTTTTTGTAATAAAATATTTCTTTTTAGTGAGTCTTCAAAAACAACAGGAGTTGTTCTATTTTGAGCTAAAACTTTTACATAAGTTGGTTTATCAAACTTACCATCTTTTAAAAATGCTTTATATTTTAATAATTCTTTAGCAATATCTTCATCAGTTACATCTAAACCTAAAGTATCACCATAGTTTAAAATTAAATTCTTTTGTAAAATTTGTTTAAAAGCTACATCTTTTAAATTTAATTTCTCTGCAACATCATTGTTAAATGAATCACCAAATATTCTTGCATACTGATCGTATAATGTTGAATATTCTTCTTGGTATTCCTCTACAGATACTTCTCTATCACCTACTACAGCTACTACGCCACCTTGTTTCCCATAATCATACGAACCCCAGCCAACAAAACCAGCTCCTACGAACGCTATTGTACTTATCCAGATTGTTATAACAAGCCATCTTTTATGTCTTTGCATCCATGTTATCATAAAACATAATCCTCTTAAAAATTTTAGATATATTACTAAAAAATTACTTTTAAATTAGTTAAAGATACTTGATTTATGGGGAAAAATCAATTTTGAAAGAAAGATTTATTATTTACTTAATAAATCATTTATTACAGATTCTCGAATAGTGATTTCAAGTTTTTTACATGCACTTTTGAAAGCTTCTTCTTCACCAACAATAAAACACATCTTTTTAGCTCTAGTAATTGCTGTATATAAAAGCTTTGTATTATGCATAATATAGTGAGAAAAACTCATTGGTATTAATGCATTTTCATACTCCATACCTTGTGTTTTATGAATAGTTAAACAATAAGCAAGTGATAAAAGTGCAGACATATTATCAAAGTCATAGAAAACTACCATATCATCATTTGGATATAAAACAATACATTTTTCTTCTTCAAAATCTAGTTTAATTATAAGACCTAATTGCCCATTAAAAACACGCTTTTCTAAAAAATCTGTTGAACCACTTTTATACATACTCATTGTTTGAGCTTTCATATTCTCATTTTTTATATGAATTACTTTATCTGTAATTTTATACTCATATAATTTAGTTTGATATGATTTACCTTTTGTATGATTAAAAAGTTTTTGAAGCTGCATATTTAAGTTCTCAACACCAACTATACCGCCCTTCATAGGGGTAATTACTTGAAAAAGAGTAAGTGCTTTATTTATCTCTTTAGCTTTTATTAGATCATAATAATCTTGTATATATGAAGCTGAAATGTTTAAAATATTGTTTAATATAAGTGCAGAGTTTTCGCCTCTTATATCTGAAAATTCATTTACAGATGCAGTATTTTTTTGTGCATAATAATTAGAAATAGAAACATTAATAAACTTGAAATCCTCATAGGATTCATTGTATTTAGGAACCTCACCTTTTCTAATATCATTTGCAATTACTGCTATTGCTTGGTTTTCATTTTGTCTATAAATCTTAGTAAGTTTACATATTGGTGATAATTCATACTTAATAGAATCTGCTAAAATATTTCCAGCACCAATTGCAGGAAGCTGACCATCATCACCAACAATTATAAAAATAGTGTCATCTGATATTTTTGAAATTATCTGATAGAAAGTTACTGAGTTAACCATAGATGCTTCATCTAAAAGTATTACTTTATAAGGGAAGAAATCTTTTTCCTTATGTTTCATAAGCATAGATTGAATAGTTGATGAGTTATAACCTGTTGTATCAGAAATTCTTTGAGAAGCGATACCACTTAATGCAATTGTCATAATATCATCATAGGTAACAACTTCTTCAAGTAATTCCAAAATTGCCCTACTAGATGTAGATTTACCTGTTCCTGCATAACCTATTAAAAATAATGTTATATGACCATCATTTATAAGTTCAACTGCTTTTTTTTGCTCTTCACTTAAATCAAAACCTAATGTTTTTTGCTTTTTTTCTAAATAATCATCAAAAGAAGCTATGATTTTTCTATTTTTTTCACTCTCTCTTCTTTGGAAAAACTCTAAAATCTTCTTTTCTGCATGGTATAACATAGATAAAGCATACCTATTTTCTTTTGTTACAAAGATATCTTCTTCTACTAACATTTTAGATAAGGCTTCTTCATATAAAGCATCTTCTTTTGAAAATCTTAAAGAGTCATCTAGAAGTTTGTACAAATGATACTTATCAATAGAAGAGTTACCGTTATTATCGCAATACTCTCGTAAAGTATAATTCAAACAAGCCATAATTCTAAATTCACTTCTAGGATCTATTCCTAAAGATTTAGCTATTTCATCAGCTCTTTTAAATCCAATTCCTTTTATATTTATAAGTAAATATGGATTTTTTTTGATCTTTTCAATTAAGTCGTCTACTTCTCCTAAGGAAGAATATATTTTAGTAATAAGATTCGATGTAACTCCAAATTGAGCTAGGAAAGAGCCTAATTCTCTCAAGTGTTTAAATTTTTGCCAAGAAGCAACAATCATTTGAAGTTTTTTTTCTTTTATTCCCTTAAACTGCAATAGTTCTTCAGGTTTTTCATTTAATATAAGTATTAATTCATCTTCATCATATTTTTCAAGAAGTTCATGGGCAAACTTTTTACCAATACCTTTTACAATTTTTGTAAGAAAAAAGAATATTTCGGCTTCTTTAAGCTCCAATGTATCAAACTCAAATTGCACACCATATTTTTTATGAGTAGTCCAATTTCCATCTAATATAATCTCTTCACCAACAATTTTTTCAATATCAGTATCAAAATATGTTCCACAGATTTTTTGATTGTTTTCAAGTACTGCAATTACATATTTAGTTTCGTCATTTTTATATAAAACTTTTTTGATAACTCCTGAAAGTTTAAAAGTTTTGTATTCTTCTTGATTTTGTGACATTAATATCCGTCATCAAATTTTTGTTTTTTATGCTTATCTTTACTATAAGAGCCTTTATTTTTCTCTTTTTGTAATAAATTTGCATCCTTTAATAAAGTACTTCTTTCATCTTCAAAATCTTTAGAATGTGCTTCAAGATATTGTAAAGTTTTATTTAAAAAGTTTGTAAGTGATGTTAAGTAAGGTGAGTGTAAAGGTACAGCATCCACCCTTTTTAAATCTTTGTAGTTTTTTCTTGTTCTTTCTTTGAATAATTCAACATCAAAGTTTTCAAGTTTTAATAAAGATACAGTTCTAGTAAAAAACTTTTCTAGAACACGAATATATCTTATTCTTATTTGTTTTTCATGTACTTGCATTACTTAAGTAACTCTTCTAAGTTCTCAATTGGTCTTGCAATTACAGCTTTATTTCCTCTTATAATAATCGGTCTTTCAATTAGTTTCGAGTGTTCAGCCATTGCTTGAATTAAAGCATTTTCATTACTTTCATCTTTTAGATTTAATTCTTTATAAATATCTTCACCAGTTCGTAGTAACTCTTTTGCCTCAATATTTAAAAGTGTTAAAACTTCTTTTATCTCTTTTGCACTTGGATTAGTATCTAAATACTTAATAACTTTTGCATCAATATTTCTATCTTCTAATAAAGCTAAAGCATTTCTTGATTTTGAACATCTTTGGTTATGCCAAATTGTAATATCTTCCATTTAATAAACCTTGTCTATATATATTATTGTGATTATAGCCAAAAGTTTTTTATACTAAATAAAAATATTTCATTTTGTAATGTTTAAACTTAAAAAGTACTATTTATTCCTATAAATGGACCTCTAAATTCAATTTTCTCATCAGCTTGATTATCAACTTTTACTGTTCTATTTTTATAACCTAATACAAAAGATGCTTTGTCAAAATTATATGGTTTAACTCCAATATTAAAGAAGTATTCATAAGAGTAGTCAATATCACTTCCCTTACCTACAGAAGCTCCATAAGATAAGTCTAAAATATCTACATTATTTGCAAAGTCAATTCCAAAACTTGGGAATATTTCACTTATTTCACTTGTAGTTTTATCTAAAGTTAAATGATTTGCAATTAGAGCTAAATTTGTATTATGATATTTGTACTTGTAAAATAATTTATACCAAGTAGTTTCTAGTTTCGTTGAACTAAAATCATTATCTACTTTTAAATAGTTTGCTCCAATAGTGTGATTTGAAGTTGATACTTCAAATGTAGGTTCAAATACAGTTTTTCTTTTTGAAGCTTTAGAAGAAGAGCTTGAATATTCACTTGTTAAGGAAGAGATTGTTGGATTTAATCTAAAATTAAATACTAAAGGTTCTGCTTCTTTTTTATGTATAAGATGCTTATTATTAACCATAGTAGCTTTCTTAATACTTGTAGTTTCTTGAAGAATTTCTTCTTTTTTTACTACTATATTTTCAACTGGTTTTTTATACACAATTTCTTTTTTTACTATAGGAGTTTTCTTTGGAACTACAACTTTCTTTTTTAAGGTTTCAAATTTATATTCAACTTTTTGTTCTTTTGAGAACTTACTAAAAGGAACATAATCAGATCCAGCAAAAAGACAAACAGTGGCAGCACAGCTTAAAAGTAAAACTTTTTTCATTAAAAACTCCAAAATGTAATTAAAAAAATAATATCATAGCCTTAGTAAAATACTATTTAAATTATGAAGAAATTATACTTTTGTAATTCTCTTTTATAAAATCTGCAACTCTAAAGGAATTTGCATAAATAGTAAAAGTATAAGGCACACTTCCCCCAGTTGGCATAAAACTTCCATCAGTTACAAATAAATTTGATACTTCATGGGCTTGGCAGTATTTATTTAATACTGACGTTTTACTATCATTACCAAATCTACAACCACCTGCTTGTAAGTTTTGAGAAGGTAAAGCCGACACATCATTATGTATATCTTTTGCACCCATTTGTTCTAATAACTTAACACCTTTTTTAGCTAAGAAATTTGAAACTTCTAAATCATGTTTTAAAGTACCAATTCTTATATTTGCAACAGGTATTCCATATTTATCTTTATATTTTTCATCTACTGAAATAAATGAATTGTCATTTGGTGTCCAATCTGCAAATATCTCTAAATTTAAAGTTTTTGTTTTAGCTAAAGTATTATGCAGTTTATCTTGTAAAGCTTTTCCAATAAGTAAGTTTGAACCTTCCCATTTAAGCATATTTGATCGTCTTATAGCATTTGCATGCTCAAATACCATCTCTAGCATTCCACCTTTAAAATCTTTTGTAAAATAGAAGTCTTTTACAGCTCTATTTACAAATAATCCAGGTGTTAAAAGTTCTTTTAAGTCCATACTTTTCTCATCAAACTTACCACTTAAAATCCCACCACTTGAAGATAAGAAGTTTTTCCCTACATTTCCACTGTTATTTGCAACTCCATTTGGGAAATTTTCATCTTTTGAATTAAGAAGTAATCTTGAAGTCTCAACTGCTTGTGCAGCTAAAACAAATAGCTTGGCTTCTATTTTTTTCTTTGTTCCTTCTTTTGTTAAATAAACAGCGGATTTAATCTTTTTATCTTTTGAAGTATTTAACTTTATAACAAAAGCCTTTGGTACTATTGTTACATTTGATGTTTCTAAAGCTGGAATAATTAAAGCTTCTCTTGAACTACCTTTTGCCCCACTTGAACATCCATATGAACCACAATAATTAGAATAATAACAGGCACTTCTATGTTTTAAACTATTACTTATTATTGCTCTTGGAGTTTTTACAATACTAAAACCTAATTCTTTTGATGACTTATCAATAAGTTTAGTAATTGGATGCTCATCTAAAGCTTTAAAAGGAAAGTTTTTACTTGACCTTGGCTCTGCATGTTTATATTGGATAATCTCACCTGAAACACCAACTATTTTCTCAGTTTTATCATAATACTTTTCCATATCCTCATATGATATTGGCCAATCTACAATATTTGAGCCTTTGATTTTTCCATAAGTAGAATATAATTTAAAGTCTTTAGGTTTTAATCTATAAAAGAAACCACTCATAAAGTTTGATGAACCACCAAGTAAACTACCATTCCAAAAGTTCCAACCAGTTTCGTAAGTAGGGAACTTTTCCCACTTATTATCCATAAATTCTTCAATAGTATGGTATTCATCTTTTAAACTTGGAGTATAAATATCTCTTCTTAAGGCTATTTCATCTTTTGAGAAATCATCTCTTTTGAAGGCTTCACCCTTTTCTAAAACACAAACTTTTAAACCTTTTTTTGAAAGCTCATATATTATAGGACCTGCCCCTGCTCCACTTCCTATTACACATACATCATATGTCATACTTTTTGTCCATAAGTTAATTTTGGTCGAGGGTAGCCAATTTTGTGATTTATACTATTCCATCCAATTTGATTAGTATTCCCTCCATATATTGGATCACCAAGCATTGCTTCTATTCCATAATATATAAGTCGCGAAATCCAAGATTGCGCATAATCATTTGAGTTAACAATATCATTTAGTAGTTCTTGTTTTTTTCTTTTTGATAGGCTTAAAAACTCAGGAAAGCTATTGGAGAAGTCTTTTGTTCCATCTAGAACTAAAGTTTTATCTTCATCATCAAAAGTTTTATGGTTTATATTTTGTACTAAAAACTTCACTGCACCAAATTGTTTTGCACTTGGCATAGTTGAAGTTTTAGGAAATAAAACACCATATACTTCATCTAAAATAGCTAAAGTATTTGCTGAAATATTTTTAGCAAATGTACTATTAGTAGAAAAAAGTAATACAGATATACTTGCAAATTTTATAAAGTTTCTTCTTTTCATAATAAGACTTTAACAAACTTTTGTTTATTTTCTATTAAGTCCTTAATTAAGATTTATTTTTATCTATTTTTGCTATTACTTTTTTTAAATCTTTTATTCTTTCATCATAACTAGAATGTGTAGCTGAATGGCTATGACCTTTATGTTTATTTATATTTTTCATATTTTCCCAAAATACTAAGCTTTCATTTAAATCATAACCTGCTTTTTTCATTAGGTTAAGACCTATTTCATCAGCCTCTTTTTCTTCTAAGATATTTTTAGGAACTACAACAAATTTATTTGTCGTTGACTGATATAAGCTAATATATGGGATAAGTAATAAGGGGTTAATTAAAGTAGCTACAACTCCACCACCAATACCTGCACCATTTATAACTTTATTTCTACTAATTCTCTCCCCTCCATGTCTAGCTAAAGCATGAGACATTTCATGGGCTAAAATAGTAGCTAACTGAGCATCATTTTTTGCAACTTTAAAAACTCCATCATTAATAAATATCTTACCATTTGGTAAACAAGCTGCATTTATAGTATCTTTTTCAACAAGTACAAATTCCCATTTTTTAATATGAGAGTTTTTAACTTGAGCTGTTAATTTTTTACCTACTCTATTAATTGCTTCAATTTTATCAGTATCCTTACATTTTACTGTACAGGAAAGCATTTTTTTATAAGTTTCATCGCCAATTTTTAACTCATCACTTTTTGATAGTAACATCATTTGTGTTCGTTTAGTAATTGGTGTTTGATGCTTAGAACAGCCAGTAATTAGCATACTAAGCATTACAAAATATAAAGTACCCTTCATAATTTCTCCTTTATAATGACACTTCTAATCCATTATATCATGTTTTTGTTAGTTTGTTAAATATCTTTAAATATGGTACAAACTACACAAACACTACACATAGAATAAACATTTAGTAAACACTAAAGCATTACAATTACAGTATAAAAAGAAAAAGTTCTTTAACATTTCATTTGTGTTTATATTAACAAAAAACTTTATTATTAATTAATAATATTATATGAAAGGATAAGTTATGAAAACACTAAGATATACAATTGTAAGTTTAGCAATCGCATTATTCATTGCAGGTTGTGCTTCAGGATCTGGTGTTCATAATTTTGACACTTACGAAAGTGCAAATAGCGAACAATTAAATTATGGTAAATAAAATTTGAACATGTTTGTACAAAGGTACAAAATGAACAAATGAAATGTCTAATATAATTTAATTTTATTTACATTTAAAAGGAAGTCTATGGCTTCCTTTTTTTTTGCCCATTTTTTTAAATCACTACACAAATACTAAACAAGCAATACACATAAGGTAAACATTAATTTACTATAATTACAACATAACAAATAGCTTATTAAAACTATTTTGTTTCAAATTAAATTTAAACATGTTATTAATTAATAATACTAATAAAAGGATAAAAAATGAAAACTTTAAAATATACATTAGCTAGCTTAACTATCGCACTATTCGTTGCAGGATGTGCATCAGGTTCAGGTGTTCACAATTTCGATACTTATGAAAAAGCAAATCAAGAACAATTAAACTACGGTAAATAATTTTTATAAAAATAGTAAAGAAGGAAAGGTTTTTTACTCTTTCCTTTTTTTATGCCTAGTATTTTGACTACACAAAAACTAAACATACCATACACAAAAAGTAAACATTAGATGACTATAATTACAGTATAAAAAGAAAGAGTTCTTTAACATTTCATTTGCTTGAAACAGAAGAAAAAAACCTATTATTAATTAATAATATTATTTAGAAAGGATACGTTATGAAAACACTAAGATATCTTATTGCAAGTTTAGCAATCGCACTTTTTGTAGCAGGTTGTGCGTCAGGTTCTGGAGTTCATAACTTTGACACTTACGAGAGTCAAAATAGTGAACAACTTAACTTTGGTAAATAAAATTTTAAAAATGTCGTACGAAATGTACAATGTAAACAAATGAAATGTCAATTAAATTTAATTAGAATATAAACACAAAAGAGGAAGCCTTCAGGTTTCCTTTTTTTTTAGTTAAAATTTTGGCAGGATATCATTTAAAGAATCTAAGCCTAACTCCGATAAATTAAGATGAACTTGACCCATTTTATAGTTCCTATGGTTTATAATAATTGGAGCAAAAGTATTTAAAGTATTTGGATTTGTTGCCCCTTGTAAAACAAAAATATAATATATAGATATTTCATTCATATCTTTTATATCTAATTTCTGTACGAAATCTTCAGGAAATTCAAATGGAATACTTTTTAAAGCCCCAAAGCTCATAAGTCTTAATTCTTTATTTGAATCTATACTTCTTATAACAGAGAAAAAATCATCAAGCTTTTCAAATGAAAATTCACTCTCATCTTCAAAACCATCTATTGCTACACTTACTTCAAAATTCATATAAACCTCTATTTGATTTAAATTATTTTACATTAACTTTTCTTAAATAATTAGCTTTATTATATGTTTTTAAAAAAAATGATTTTATGATATACTCTGTTCATGCTAGTATCAAATAATTCATTATTAAATATTTTATTACCAAATGACAACAAAGCATTAAAAGATGTCCTTAAAGAAGCAGATACAAAGACATTAAAGGATGTACTAAACAATAAGTCAGGTTCAATAAATAACGTACTTAAAAATCTATTTGATGAATTAAAAAATGGTACAAAAACAAAATCAAATATTGAAAGTTTATTAAAAAACTCTAATTTATTTAAAGATTTAGGGTCTTTTTCAAAATCTTTATCAACAGTATTAACGCAAGTTGAGAGTGAACCAAAACTTGCAAAATTTAAACCTTTACTTGAAAGCTTTTTAAAAGATATTAAAAATCTAGATGAAAAAAGTTTAAAAGAACAGCTTAGTAAATCAGGTGTTTTCCTAGAGTCTAAAATAAAAGAAAATACAAATACAACAAAAACAGCACTTCCATCAAATATAATCAAGCTTTTATCACAAATACAAGAAAGTATTAAAAATATAAATGCTCCTATTGCAAAACAAATAAGTGATGAAATTACAAAAGTAATCAATACCCCTCAAAATAATGCAGGAGAGCTTCTAAAAGATATTAAATCTTTAGTATCAAAACTACAAGTTTTAAGTACAGCTCTTAGTAATCCACAAACAAAGAACTTAGAAAACCTTACAAATCAACTTAAAAGTTTTATAAATGACGCTGCATTAGTTGAATCAAAAATTGAGAATCAAAAAGCTCCAAACAAGCAAATAACTCAAAATACTAAAGAAGCAGCAAGTAATATAAATGAAAATAAGGCAAATATAGAGAATAAAACACAAATAAATACGCAAACAAAAGAGTTATTATCACAAATAAAAATAGAAGTTTTACAAAATAGTCCTAAACTTGATAGTAAAACTTTATTAAATCAAATAGATAATCTACTTAAATCAAATGATTTGTTCTCTAAAAATGAAAAGACTATAGAACCAAAAAATCTTTTGAACAATCTTTTAGGCTCAAAAGAGATACAAGAAGCAGTTAAACAGAATCCAAAAATCTCAAATTTAGTATTAAACCTGAAAAATATTTCTAATGAAATAGTTAATTTAGAGCAAAAAGTCCAAAACTCACAAAATGTAGTTCAAGAAAAAGCATCTTTAACATTAAGTTTAAAAGAAAATATCTCATTACTTAAAAATGAACTTTTAAATATCAAAAATATTGATACTAAAGCTATATCTCCTATTTTACAAAAACTTGAAAGTATTCAAAACATTTTTTCAAAAGTCGAAACACCAATTTTAAATACAAATCAAAATACACAAGTAAGTCCTTCCTTTCAAAATAATACAAGTAGTTTTGCCAATAACTTTACTTCAAATTTAAATAGCCTTTTTTTAAGTTTAAAAGAAAATATCACAAGTTTATCTACAAACCAAAATAATACAAATATTCAAAACCAAGTTCTTAAAGCAGTTGATCAAATAGAAACTGCAATAAAAGAAAATATCATAAATCACACACAAAACCTAAATAATGCACAAGTAGCAAATAAAAATGAAAGCCCCATATCAAATGATATGAAAACTGTTTTATTACAAATGCAAGATGAACTTGCATCAAAAACAGATGTAAAATCTCAGGATATTTTAAAGCAAGTTGACAAAATGCTTATGCAAATAGATTATCATCAACTTTTATCTCTAAGTTCTAATTCTAATTATGTTTATGTCCCATTTTTTTGGGATATGTTAGAAGATGGAAGTATTAGTATGAAAAAAACAGATGAAGAAAAATTCTACTGTCAAATAAACTTAACACTTAAAGACTTTGGAAAAGTTGATTTAATGCTGGCTTTATATGATAAAAATAAACTTGACTTAACAATTCATGCTCAAAGAGATCATTTTAAAGAAGCTGTACAAAAAAATCTTCAGAATTTAAAGAAAAATTTAAATAATGTAAATTTAATTCCGGTTAATATAAAGCTTCTTGACTTAAAAGAAGAAGAAAATGAAATCGTGAAAAAAACAAAAGCTTACGAAAATCCATATGACCAGAGTTTAAATTCTGGAATTGATATAAGGGTATAAAATGAATGAAAATAAATTTGTACAAAAAGCAACAGCTTTAAAATATGATATTGATAAACAAAATGCCCCAAGAATCACTGCAAAAGGAAAAGGTGAAACTGCAAATAACATCATAAAAATTGCACGTGAAAATAATATCCCAATTAAAAAAGATGAAGATTTAGTAGAACTACTATCACAAATAGATATAAATAAAGAAATTCCAGGAAGTATGTATAAAGCCGTTGCAGAAATCTTTTCTTTTATTTATGATTTAGGGAATAAAAATGAAACTCTAGAGAAAAAACTCGAAGAAAAAAACTTAAATAAATTTTGATATAGCTATAAGATTTTTTATAATATAATCGCGATTAAATTAAAATATAAAGTACTACTCAAACAATGGAACGAAACAATTTTGACAATCCAATTTTTTTATTTACTTTTATACTTATAGCAATTACATTAAATACTATTTCCTCAATTCACTTTTTGCTGATTATGTTAGCAGGTGTTTTATTTGTAGGTTTTTATTTATGCTTAAAAAAAAGGTACCTATATTCTTTATCTTTTATTGTTTTAGCTTTTTTATTTATTGAGATTAATTCTGGACTAAAACCTTTATCCTTGAGTTTATTATCACTTTTCTTATATGTTTTTATCATCCCCTATATTAATAAAACCATTACCTATAGCTCTATTACAAATTATGTTTATATAATATTGTTTTATATTGGAGTTATCATTATATGGTCAATGGGTGCTGAATTAGATGAAAGATTTTTTAGTGCAGTAATCATAAATATTTTAATTGACTTAATATTTTTTGGAGTATTTATTTGAAAACAAGACTAAATTTTATATTCATTTTTATTTTTCTAATTATGGTTACTTTACTTGTTAGAGTATATATTTTAAGTATTAAATCCAATACATATTATGAAGAGCTATCAAAAAGAAATTATATAAATCGTATTAATAAACTGCCAGTTAGAGGAATAATAGAAGATAGAAATGGTAAAAAATTAGCAGTTAATGAAATGGGGTTTTCAATTTCTATTAAACCACATTTAAAATCTAAAAAGAATCGACCAAAACTAGAAGAAATGGTTGATTTAATTGTAGAAAATTTCCCTGACTTAAAAAAAGAAAAACTATTAAAAAAATATAAAAGAAAAGACTCAGCCTATAATCATGAGTTTGTAAAAGTAGTAGATTATATTCCTTATGAAGATTTCTTTTCAAAATACACACTTTTCTCATCAAAAGAAAATATCAAGATTGATTCAGCTGTAAAAAGACTTTATCCTTATGGGAAGGTAGCATCTCATGTTATTGGTTATGTAGGAAAAGCTTCAAAACTTGATATTTTAAAAAATGATTTATCCGCTTATAATGGAATTATTGGAAAGAATGGTTTAGAAAAATACTATAACGAAAAACTTCAAGGGAAGATGGGTTATAAAGATATAAAAGTAAATGCTTTAAATAGAGAGATTGAAGTACTTGATCAAAAAGAACCATCAATTGATAACAATATTAAAATAACATTAGATATTGAATTACAAGAGTATATACAACAACTATTTGGAAAGAAAAATGGTGCTATTGTTGTAATGAATGCCAAAAATGGTGAACTACTAGCAGCAGCTTCTTTCCCCGAATTTGATAATAATATTTTCGCAAAGGGAATTTCAGTAAAAGAATGGAATAAAATGAGAAATGATCTTAACCATCCTTTTACAAATAAACTAGTAAATGGTTTATATCCTCCAGGGTCTATTATAAAAATGGGTGTTGCTTTATCATTTTTAGAAAATGGGATACCTGAAAGTTTTAAAGTAAATGATTCTGGTTTTATCAAAATTGGAAATAGAAACTTCAGATGTTGGAAAACATATGGACATGGAATAGTAAACTTTAGAAAAGCTATTAGAGAAAGTTGTGATGATTTCTTTTATAAAGGAAGTTTGAGAATAGGAATCAATAAGATTTCTAAAACTTTAGACAAATTTGGATTTGGACAACAAACAGGAGTTGACCAAGTAAATGAATTCTTTGGAATAAATCCAAATAAAGTATGGAAACAAAAAAGATATAAACAACCATGGTATGTGGGTGAGACGGTTATTACTTCTATTGGTCAAGGTAATATGCTTGTAACTCCTATGCAAATGGCTAGATATACAGGTTACTTAGCAACAGGGAAACTTCCTAAACCGCATTTTTATAAAGCAAATTATGAAGAACCAAAAGAGTTAGATATTCCTAAAAAATATTTAAACATGATGAGAAAAGGTATGTATGATGTAACTCATCATATAAAAGGTACTGCAACAAAGTATGTAAAAAAATCTAAGATTTCTATGGCTGGAAAAACTGGAACTGCACAAGTTGTTTCAATTCCTCAATCTGAAAAAGTAAGAATGAAAGAGAGTGAGTTAAAATACTTCCAAAGATCTCACGCTTGGCTTACAACATATGCACCTTATAAAAACCCTAAATATGTAGTTACAGTAATTGT
>Ga0193952_1000193_pt1 | contig 25617 bp, 24 predicted proteins | sample BB_3_MG_FD_140368 | JGI IMG/M metagenome (GOLD analysis project Ga0193952, IMG submission 140368) | Microbial mat bacterial communities from the Broadkill River, Lewes, Delaware, United States - BB_3_MG | ecosystem: Environmental > Aquatic > Freshwater > River > Microbial mats | place: USA... | reverse complement strand
CATCATAAGCTTGCTCCGGCTCATCTTCAGCAAGATCAACAGAAGTATATGCTGTACAATTAATCACTGCATCAAAATGATTAGAAGCAAAAAACTTATTAACAGCATCCTTATCAGTAATCAAAAAATCCTCACGAGAAACAAAAGAGAACAAAGAACTCATTCCACCAGCCTCTCTACTAATAACTCTATTTAATGATTTTGCCAACTGACCTGTTGCACCAACAACCAACACCTTCATACTATATCTTTTTATATATCTATTCTACAAATTTCCGTAAACAAGATCCTTATCAGAAATAATCATCTCATTCTCAGGAATCAACCAATCAACTCCAATCTTTTCATCATTATAAGCAATTCCACCTTCTGCTTCAGGGCAGTAATAATTATCGCACTTATATTGAAAGATCACCTCATCAGACAAAGCAGCATAACCATGAGCAAAGCCACGAGGAATAAACATCTGTAGTTTATTCTCCTCAGAAAGAATCTGAGTAATATGTTGGCCAAAAGTAGGCGAGTCTTTACGAATATCCACAGCCACATCTAAGACCTTACCCTTTACAACACGAAGAAGTTTAGCCTGTGCATGTTCACCTTTCTGGTAATGCAGTCCACGCAAAACACCATAAGATGATAAAGCCTCATTATCCTGTATAAAATCAACCTCATAACCAATAAGTTCATCGAACTTCTTCTTATTGTATGACTCAAAAAAATAGCCACGGGTATCAGCAAACACACGCGGCTCAATTATCTTAACATCTGAAATATCTGTATCTCGTATCACCATCTTTGTTTAATTATGAATCATAAAACAACTCATCAGTAAAAATACACATTATTTAAGCATTATAAAAGACAAAAGTCAATCACCTAAGATAAGTGATTGACTTCTGAAAAATATACTACTACTTTATAACTAAATTATACAATAACAACAATAAGATGAGCAAGAGTAATTAAAAAAGATAGCATACCCCATTCAACCTTAAATGGATCTTTAACAACAACTGTATCACCAGGTGCAATAAGTTTTATCTCCTTCAGTTTCTCATTACATTTTAATAATTTTCTTAACTTATATCTCTCCACCTCTCCATTAGCTCTAATGATAGTAATTTTATTCTTCTTTCTAATATTCTTAACACCTCCAGCAATACTTAATGCTGTAATCAAATCAACGGGTTCAAAAATCTGATATTTCCCAGGTTTATTCAAATACCCAAAAATATTAACAGACTGATTCTCAATCTTATTTACATAAACAGAAACCATTGGATGTACAACAAACTTATCTAGAACTTTAGTCAATCTTCTATTCAGACTATCTGTAGTAAATCCGGCCACTCTAAAGCTACCAATAGCAGGAAACTGAATACATCCATCAGGCAAAACAGTAATATCAGAAACAGTAAACTCAGGATGTTGCATCACCTTAACACTAATTTTATCACCCCTTCTAATTATAAAGTCATTTTCCTGTGCACTTGAAGTTAAAACCATCAGTAGCAAAAGCAATAAAACGAAAGATTTTCTTATAAATGATTTCATATCAATAGATTATTTGATTAACTTTTTCTTTATTCAAATTAAACACTCTACGTTTCTTTAATTTAACAAAATACTCAAACCCATCATTTGCAGCAATATAATACAACTTACTACCAACGTGCTTATACATCCCAGGTATAGCATCAAAAGACATTGAATTCATTTTCAAAATCTTCATCATAATACTTGTAAAATCTAAAATATCAATATTCGTTTCACTCTCTCCTGCAACAAAAACAGACTTACAAAAAGCTATTTTATCCTTTTCAAATTCTTCTCCAACGCGATTATATATAGCAGTCACAACCTCTCTTTGCCTCGAGCGTCTATTATTATTAAGCAAAGCTTGATATTTATTGAAATCCAAAGCATTATTACGACTAAATCCTTTAACAAAGCTTATATATTCATAAATCATTCTACCATCTAAGACCTGCTTTCCAGTTTTTATAGAATACTCATCAGCAAAATCTTCATCCACAATAACATCAAGTCCTCCCATCTTATTAATCATATTAACAAAAGAAGGTTTATCCTGCATATAATAATAATCAATTTTCTTATTTAGACTCTTTTGCAATACATCAACTGTTGAATTTAAACCAAGAGTAAAAAAGATATCAATCATTCTAAAATTATCATCTAGAAAAACTGTTGAATATGGAATGTAAGTAAGTACTAACTTATTAATATTCTCTTTATAAGTAATAACAAAAAACAAAGCAGGATATCCTATATAGAGAATATTTATATCAGTAGTCTCATTAATATTCTCCCTTGAAGAAATAGGTGAATTATTATCCATTGAATCCTTTTCAGAAATAGAAACTACTGTATTCTTATCAACAGAGACAGCCTCTTTACTATAAGGAATATGATAAATTTTATTCTTCACAAGAAGCTCATCTAGATCTAGCCTATCAATATCAGCATTAATATTCAAACCATTACCAGCCAAAATCAAATTAGCAAGAATCTTTCCTTCCTGCATATTATAAACTGCAGGTTCATTAATTGCTCCACAAATACCTACATTAATATATTTTGAAACAAAACGTTCATTATTCAGAAAAGGAGCAAACAAAAAATACAGAAAAGCAGCTATTACAAACACAGATGCAATAATAAAGACTCTCTTCCTATATCTAAATTTACTATTACTCTTTTCCATAATTATAGTCGTAATTGTAGTCATTAGTTAATATGGATTTCTTTCGATCTGTAACCACAATACCTAATATTTGTACTGACAATTTATTAATCTTCTTCAACAACTCTTTTAAGGAAGAGCAAGTTGTTTTATTCATTCTAGCTACAACAATAGCATAATCAACTCTCCTAACAAAACCAACTATTTCAGGAAAGAACAACATACCTGGAGTATCAATTATAATCTTGTCATAAACAGCAGAAGCCTCTTCAAGTAATGAATCAAAGCGAATATTATCATAAAATATTTGATTCTCAAATTCATTCAAACCACAGGCTAGGACATCAAGATTTTCATCAACAGTCTTATTTACACAATCTTCTAACTTAATATTCTCATTCAACAAATAATCTTGCAAACCAATTTTATCATCAAGACCTAAACACTTAGATAGTCGAGGGACATAAGTATCAAGATCAATCAATAAAACCTTAGCACCAGATCTAGCTAATTCATGAGAAAACAAATAAGAAAACATCGTTTTCCCCTCCTTACGCGAAGGACTAATAATCGAATATATCTTCTTATCGCTTCTAACTAATTGATTAACATTAATTTTAACCTGACTCAATTCTCTATAAAACAACTCATTAAGATCTTTCAAAGCAAGAGTACAAATACTCTTAAGAGTATTATTTTTCTTACGATGAACAAGAACTCCTAGAATAGGCACTCTAAAGTTATCTTCAATATCAGAGATCAAACACAAACGATTATCAATAAAACCAATAGCAATAACAACAAAACAGCCGAAAGAAAGAGAAAGGAATAAAGCAACAAGAATCAAGAAAGCTAGAGACTTATTTGACTTCTTAATAGGAATATCAGGAGAATTAACAAGAATAAAATTATTCATCTCTGACTTTAAAAAATTCTCCGTATCAATAATTCGTTTATTTAAAATTTCAATAGCAGAATAATACTGTTCTCTCTTCAAAAGAAGATCAGAAACATTTTCACTACCAGAATTATTATTAAGTTGCTGACTCAAGCTTTGTAAAATCTCCCTAGTGGCATTAATTTCTGATTTAATGGCTTGCTCTTTAATCAGTATCTTAGTAAAAGAACTATATAAGTCACGTTTCAAAGGGTTAGCTGTAAGATTCTTAACCTCAATATTCTGTTTAATCCCTTTAGCTAACATTAACTCAACCTGTTTAATATTCTCTTTTATACACAAAACAGTAGGATGAGCATCTTTATACCTTGTTTGAGCCTTAGCCAAATCAATATTAAGATTCACAAGCTGTACCTTAAGAGGCTCAGAAAAAGAAGACCTATAAAAAATAGTATCTTTTAATTCATCATACTCTTTTTGGGTTGACAACTTCTCAGCATTAATAGTAGCCAAACTAATATTAAGGTCATTTAACTTCTTCTTATAATCATCAAAAGTAGCTTTCAACTTACCTCTATCATCAATCTGCCCAAGTTTAAGAGATACAGAATATTTAGGAATAAGTCTATTAACCTCCTTTAATTTTGCTGTATTCTCCCGCAACTGTTCCTTTATATAATTCAAGAAACTAGACAATCTCTTATTATTATTCTCTTTCTCAAGATTATTTAAAGCATCTATATAAGAATAAATAACTGGTTCAAGATTCTCTTTAGAATCTAATACAAGAGACACATTAAAGATATTATCATTACCTTTTTTCTGAGAAAGAGTAAACTCATCACCAGTAAGATTTACAGAAGACAAATCACGAACTCTATCTATAAAGTTCTGACTTTTCATAATCTTAACCCAATAATCATTATCAAGCTTATCACTATGAGCATATTTATATGCCTCAAGATTATTATTATCTGTTATTTGCTTATAATAAACAGAAAAAGAAGAATTATACTTAGGGGAATCTAAAAAATAATAAGCAGTTGCCACAAGGCAAGAAAAAAGGCAAAAAAACAGAATAGACCATTTTGCCTGAAGAATTAGAACCAGTAGCTTGTTCAAGTTAATCTCTTCAACAACCTTACTTACATCTTGTTTTATATGTTTATCATCATCCATAACATTACCATTATACACTATGTATCAAGGCAATGTTACATTATCATAAAAATATTTAAATTACAGATATTGATCCAACACACTAATTACTAACAATATTACTCAATTATCAGACTTGAAAACATCACAACCATTGTATTTTTCTCAATTCAAATGCCTAAGTCAAAAGAATAAATTAATATAGCACTAAAGTATTATATAAAAATCAATCTTATTAATTAGGATTCAAATCTTTGTTGAAACCTCCATGCATTAGCAAGCGTCTCTTCAATAGGAGTTATAGCCTTCCAACCAAGCTCATTATTAGCAAGACTTGTATCTGCCCAAACCTTCTCAATATCACCATCTCTACGCTGAGTAATTCTATAATTAATCTTTATTCCTGTAGCCTTCTTAAAGGCTTCAATAATCTCTAAAACAGAAATACCTGTTCCTGTTCCAATATTAAAAAACTCATAATTAGACTTATTCTTTTTCTCCAATAAACGGTTTATAGCAACCACATGAGCATGCGACAAGTCAACTACATCAATATAATCTCTCACGCATGAACCATCTGAAGTATTATAATCACCTCCAAAAACAGACAATTGCTCACGAAGACCAGCAGCTGTTTGAGTAATAAAAGGAATTATATGACTAGGAACACCATTCGGAATCTCACCAATCAAAGCAGAAGGATGAGCACCAATAGGATTAAAATATCTCAAAGCAATTACATTCAACTTGTCGTAAGCAGAAGCAGAATCTCTAAGAATATCTTCGCATATTGATTTTGTATTTCCATAAGGACTCTCTGCAACTTTACGCGAAGTATTCTCTGTTACAGGTAAAGTATCAGCTTGTCCATAAACGGTACAAGATGAAGAAAATACAATATTCTCTATCTTATACTTACGCATACATAAAAGTACATTCATTAAAGAACTAAGATTATTATTATAGTACTCCAATGGCATTTTTACCGATTCAGCAACAGCCATATAGGCTGCAAAATGAATAATAGCCTCAATATCTTTATTTGTTGCAAAAAACTTCTCCGTCTCTCCCAAGTCTTTTAGATCCAAATTAATAAATTCAGGCCTTACACCAGTAATTCTTTCTATTCGGTCAATCGAATCATCTGACGAGTTAGAAAGATCGTCTACAATAATCACACCATATCCAGCATTTTGCAACTCCACTACTGTATGAGAACCTATATAACCAGTTCCACCTGTAACTAATATCTTTTTCATAATCATCTCTATCGCTTAATAACAAATCTAAATATTTATTTCAACGCATCAAACAAAATCTCAATAGGATGTTGTGCTTTAACACCAGTTCCATCATAAATTTGTTGACGACAACTCGTACCAGGAGCTGATACAATAGATATCTTATTTATTCTTCTAACAGAAGGAAACAATACCTGCTCTCCCATCTTCATCGACAAATCATAATGCTCTTTCTCATAACCAAAAGCACCAGCCATTCCACAACAACCTGAAGGTATTAATTCTACATTATAATTCTTTGGCAGAGATAACATTCTACATGATGCATCCATTGAAACTAAAGCTTTCTGATGACAGTGACCGTGAAGAAATATCTTTTTAGATTTTTCACTAAAATCAGATGATGAAATATTTCCCTTTTCAATTTCACGAACAATAAACTCATCAAACAGTAAGCAAGACTTTGATAATTTAGTTGCATCTGATTTCAATGAAGGATCAACAATATCTGGATATTCATCTCTAAAAGATAATATACACGAAGGTTCTATTCCTACCAATGGAATATCCTCACAAACAATATCCTTTAAGAGACTAACATTCTTAGTTGCAATCTTCCTTGCTTTTTTAAGTAAGCCCTTAGAGAAAGCTGTTCTACCACTCTCAATATGTTTTGGAATAATCACTTCATATCCAAGTCGAGATAATAATTCAATAAACTTAATCCCTATCTCAGCCTCCATACTATTAGTAAATTCATCAGCAAACAAATAAATTTTTCCTTTGCAATCCTTTACATTATACTTATTTCTAAGAGCCCAACTCTTTAAACTCATTTTTGAGAGTCTAGGCAAAGAACGTTGAGGAGCAAATCTCAAGATTTTCTTCAATAAAGAAGAGGTCAATCTGTTACTAACAACAAAATTATATATAAAAGGAATAATTGAGAATAAAGATTGAAAAGTAGGAAGATTAGCAATCATCCAAACCCTTAAACTTACAGAATTCTCATCATAATAATGCTGCATAAATTCCGCCTTCAATCTTGTCATATCAACATTCGAAGGACATTCTGATTTACAAGCTTTACAAGAAACGCATAGTTCCAAAGCCTCCAAAATCTCTGGTTGAGAGTATTTCTTCAACATTTTAGGTCTAGACAACATCTCTCTCAAAATATTTGCTCTAGCTCTAGTGGTATTCTTTTCATCACCTGTAGCTCTATATGAAGGACACATCGTTCCCCCAAATAGAATTGATTTTCTACAATCTCCAGAACCATTACACTGCTCAATGGCAGATAACCATCCCTTTTGTTTAGAAAAATCAAAATAAGTATTCTCCTTTACCTCACCATAATTGCCATCATATCTCAAAGATGTATCCATAGGAGGAGTATCAACAATCTTATTTGGATTAAATATACCATTTGGATCGAAAACAGCTTTTACCTCACGCATCAATTCATAAACATCATCCCCAAACATAAGAGGAATAAACTCTCCTCTTAATCTACCATCCCCGTGCTCTCCACTCAGAGAACCTCTATATTTCTTGACTAATAAAGCAGTCTGATGTGCAACAATTCTAAACAACTCCTTATCACTATCTTTCTTTAAATCAAGAATTGGTCTTAAATGCAACTCTCCTGTCCCTATATGAGCATGATAAACACAAGACAAACCGTACTTACTCAACATTACACCAAAATCAGACATATAATCAGGTAAACGCTCAGGAACAACAGCTGTGTCCTCAATAACAGAAACTGGCTTAGCACTTCCTGGCATAGAAGACAGCAAACCTAAACCAGCCTTTCGCAAAGTCCACACTCTAGAGATATCGTTACCATAAACTCTAGAACAATGTACATTATAATTATTAGCCTTTAAATCATCCTCCAAATCTAGTGCACAGATATCAATCTCTTCTCTAGTTTCACAAGCAAATTCAACCATTAATATTGCAGCTGGATGTCCCTTTATAAAGAATCTATTATGACTTTGTTCAATATTCTTCGCACTTAAATCAAGAATATTTTTATCCATCATCTCGACAGCTACTGGATTATGTTTTAGAGCTATTAAATTAGCAGTAAAGGCTTCTTCTAGACTATTACAATGAATACAAACCAAGGCTTTCTCTTTTGGGGGAAGATTTACCAAAGACAATTTCACTTCAGTTGCGATCCCTAAAGTACCTTCTGAACCAGCAAACAACTTACAAAGATTTAAATTGTCTTTACACAATTCATCTAAAGCATAAGCAGAATTTCTCCTTTTCACCCCCTTCTCAGGAAAAGCATCTTCTATCTTTTCAACTAAAACCTTATCAGATATTATTCTATCAATCTTTGAATAAACCTCTCCTTCTTTGCCTTGTACTCCTTTTCTATCTATCAACTCAGAATTTGAAATCTCCTTAAATACTACAGAAGAAGCATCACTTAAAATCACATTCGCTTCAAGTAAATGATCTCTTGTAGCACCATAAACCAAAGAATGAGAACCACAAGAGTTATTTCCAACCATACCACCGATACAACATCTATTAGCTGTTGATGTCTCTGGACCAAAAAACAAACCAAAAGGCTTTAAATAAAGATTCAATTCATCAAGAACAACACCAGGTTGAACACGAATCCATTTATCTTCAATATTAAGTTCAAGTATCTCAGTCATGTATTTTGAAACATCAAGCACTATACCATGACCAACAACCTGGCCAGCTAAGGATGTTCCTGCTGCTCGAGGTATAATAGAAAGATTATACTTATTGGCAAACTCAACCACAAGTTTAACATCCCTAGCATTCTTTGGAAAAACAACACCTAAAGGTTCTTCTCTATATGCAGAAGCATCTGTTGAATAAATAAGTCGATGAAGTTTATCAAGCTTAATATCTCCAGAAAATTCTCTCTCTAGACTTTCAAATTCTTTCTTCATAATTTCAATAATAGGAAACATACAGATATAAAGAAAGCCCACACATAAGCAGGCTTTCAATTACAATACTTCTATAAATTAACGAGTCCAACCAAAAGGATGAGCCTCTAATTCTTTCTTTGCAAAAGGATGGTAATCCCCCTTCAAGCCAATAGGATTTGCATGACGAATATCATGAACAATCTCAATACATGGACGAACATCATCAAGACCATAACCATCTCCAGCAAGAATTTTCTTATATGAATCAGTATGTAATTCGGTAAAACCATTAGAAAATTCAACTTCTTCCCCATCCATTTCAAGTAAACGATAAGTTCTTTTTCCAGCTTCTCTTATTTCCTGTGGCAATGTATTTTCATTAATACTTAGGAAATATCTTACTCTCGCTTTTTCAAACTCTAGATAACCGGCTACTCTATCGTGAGAAGACACATGTACTATATTCTTCTTAGTAGGACCAAATACCCACTGTAACATATCATAGAAATGCACACCTATATTAGTTGCAACACCACCACTTTTTCTCTCATCTCCTTTCCAAGAAGTATAATACCAATTACCACGAGAAGTAATATAAGTTAAATCTATATCATATATCTTATCTTTAGGTCCATTATCAACTTTCTCCTTAAGAGCCATAATAGAACCATGTAAACGTAGCTGAAGAATATTATTAACCTTTCCACCTGTACGTTTCTCAACATCTTTTAATGCATCAATATTCCATGGGTTAAGAACTAAAGGCTTCTCTGAAATAACATCAGCTCCCATTCTTAAACCATAACGAATATGAGCGTCATGTAAATAATTTGGAGTACAAACAGTAACAATATCAATCTGATTATTAGTATCTCTAAGCTTAGTCAGATGCCTATCAAAAAGTTCTTGCTGAGTAAAGAAAGAAGCATTAGGAAAGAAACTATCCATAATACCTACACTATCAAAAACATCATAAGTAGCAGAAAGATTATTATTAGTATCCTTAATAGCTTTCAAATGACGTGGAGCAATATATCCACCAACACCTATAATTGCAAAATTTTTCATATTTATATCTTATTCATTATTTCTTTAATAGACTCAACTATATATTCTTGAACATCATTCTTCATCTCAGTATGAATAGGGAGAGACAACACTTCGTTACAAAGCATTTCAGAAATAGGGAAACTCCCCTCACCAAAACCATCTCTAAGATATCCCTTTTGAAGATGTAAAGGAATAGGGTAGTAAATCATAGCTGGAATCCCCTTTTCTGCAAGAGCATCCTTCAAAACATCACGTTTTTCATCAACAACTCTAATGGTATACTGATGAAAAACATGTGTAGTATTTTTATTTCTCTTAGGAATTATAATTCCTTTGACATCTTTCAATTCCTTATCATAAACATCAGCAGCTCTATTTCTTGCTTCAGAATACTCATCTAGATGTTTAAGTTTAACATCTAAAACTGCAGCTTGAATAGTATCTAAACGAGAATTACAGCCAATTATATCATGATGATACTTAACTGACTGGCCATGATTAGCAATCATCTTTGCTTTAATGGCAAGTTCATTATCATTTATAAACATTGCACCACCATCACCATAACAACCTAAATTCTTTGAAGGAAAAAAAGATGTAGTTCCTATATCACCCATGGTACCAGCTTTTTTTACTGAACCATCTGGAAAAGTATACTCAGCTCCTATTGCCTGTGCAGTATCTTCAATTACAAATAAATTATACTTTTTAGAAATAATCAAGAGACTATCCATATCAACACACTGACCATACAAATGAACAGGTACAATAGCTTTCGTTTTAGTAGTAATAACTGATTCAATCTTAGTAGTATCTATTGTATATAAATCCTCAAGACAATCAACAAAAACAGGAATTAAGCCCAAAAGAGCAATAACCTCAGCTGTAGCAACATAAGTATGCACAGGAACAATAACCTCATCTCCAGGAACTAGCCCAAGTGTCATTAAAGCAATCTGTAAAGCATCTGTTCCATTAGCACAAGGCACAACATTAGCAACCTTATTATATGCTGATAAATTATCTGTAAAATCTTTTACTTTAGGGCCATTAATAAAAGCTGTATTATCTATAACATTCTGAATGCTAGCATCTACTTCAGCTTTTATCTTTTCATATTGACCTTTCAGGTCAACCATCTGAATATTCATTTCTATAAATTAAATTTAAAATAAACGTATCGTTTATATAAAAAAGATTACAACTTTCTCACACTACCGTCATTAAGAATGTATTCATCTCCACTCTCTTTACAAATAGCTTTTCCTGTTTCATCAAATATTAATTTACTACCAAACTCACTCATCCAACCTATTTGTTTAGCAGGATTACCAACAAACATAGCATAATCCGGAATTTCTTTAGTAACAACAGCTCCTGCACCAATAAAAGCATATTTACCAATATCATGCCCACAAACAATCGTTGCATTAGCACCAATTGTTGCACCTTTATGCACAACAGTACGCATATATTCATTCTTTCTATTAACGGCTGAACGGGGATTTATTACATTCGTAAAAACCATAGAAGGTCCTAAAAATACATCATCCTCACAAATAACACCTGTATATATAGAAACATTATTCTGAACTTTAACATTACGTCCTAATACCACATCAGGAGAAATAACTACATTTTGTCCAATATTACAGTCTTCATGAATAATACAATTTGACATTATATGAGAAAAATGCCATATTTTAGTATTATCTCCTATTATACAGCCATCATCAATAATAGCTGTTTCATGCGCATAAAAACGATCCATAAAAGTTTATTTTAACAAGCGATTAAACACCTCTAATATTCTATCTCTATCATCATCTGTCATATTAGAACCAGAAGGAAGACAAAGTCCAGTATTAAATAATTCTTCAGAAACACCATTCACATAAGATTTACATTCTGCAAAAACAGGTTGCATATGCATAGGTTTCCATAAAGGACGAGTTTCAATATTCTCTTCAAGCATAGCCAAACGAATATCTTCAGAAGTAAGTCCATCCTTAGTTTCAGAAGAATCAACAATTATACAAGACAACCAATGATTTGAAAAATAATCTGAAGATGGCTCTGAAAATAAAGATATACCTTTTATTCCTGTAAGATTTTCATTATAAAAATCATGATTTGCTCTACGCTGAGCAACTCTGTCATTAAGGACCTCCATTTGACCTCTACCAACACCAGCAACGATATTACTCATCCTATAATTAAAGCCAATCTGAGAATGCTGATAAAAAGGAGCCTCATCTCTAGCCTGTGTTGCAAGGAAACGAGCTTTCTCAATATAATCAATATTATCTGACACAAGAGCACCTCCTCCTGAAGTAGTAATAATCTTATTACCATTAAAAGAATAAATACCTATTGTCCCCCATGTTCCCATATGCTTATCACATAAAGTGGATCCAAGAGCCTCAGCAGCATCCTCAATAACAGGAATATCATATTTCTCAGAAATCTCCATTATCTCCTTCATCTTAGAAGGCATACCATAAAGATGCGCAACTATAATAGCCTTTGGTTTCTTTGCATTAGCAATTCTATCAACTATTGCCTCCTCAAGAAGAACAGGGTCCATATTCCATGTAGAAAATTCACTATCAATAAAAATAGGGTTAGCACCCACATAAGTAATAGGATTAGCTGAAGCAGAAAAGGTAAAAGATGAACAAAGCACATCATCTCCATGTTTTACTCCTAAAATAACTAAAGCAAGATGAATTGCCCCAGTACCAGCAGATAAAGCTGCAGCACCACCAACTTTTGAATAATCACAAATATCTTTTTCGAAATTATTCACATTAGGGCCAAGAGGTGCAACCCAGTTTGTATCATAAGCCTCTTGTACATACTTCATTTCATTCCCTCCCATATGAGGAGATGAAAGCCATATTTTTGATTTCATATTATTTTATTTTTACAGCAGGGTTACCTACGTAAACACCCTCAGTATTAATATCCTTAACAACTATAGCTCCCGCACCAATAACAACATCTGAACATATGCTCTTCATATTAATTATAGTAGAATTTGTCCCCATATATACGTTATTTGCTATTATTGTTTCCCCACCAATATCAACATTTGGCATAAACGAACAAAAATCGCCAACCTTTGTATCGTGTCCAATTTGTGTACCAATATTTAATATTGAACAAAGCCCTAATTTAACATTAGATGTAACAATACAATTTGGACAAATTATACACCCCTCTCCAATACTAACAAACTTTCCAACAATTGCAGTTTTATCTATATATGTAAAGAAAGTTACTTTATCTTTTAACAATTCGTAGATTTTATTCTTAATTTCAGAATTGGCAATTGCAAGTACGATGTAATCACTTTTATTAAAAATGAAATCATTCAAAGAACCCAAAACCTTATAATCAGATGGGAAAGAATCTAAAGCATTTATATTATCATCAATAAACCCAACCAAATCCCAGTCTCTATCAGCCTCTTTTACAGAATCTAAATAAACTTCAAGTTCTCTTCCAAAACCTCCAGCTCCAATAATAAATAATCTTCTTTTATTCATAGTATTAATTTTTATTCCCTTTAAAAGCTTCCATTGTTGCAGAACCTTCCGAATTTATACCTTCTCTAACAAACACTTTTTTAATAGTCATAAACAAAATTTTAATATCAAACATAAAAGAAATGTTGTTTACATACCAAACATCCAAATCAAACTTATCCTCCCAAGAAATAGCATTCCTACCATTAACCTGAGCCCATCCTGTAATCCCAGGTCTAACAGCATGCCGCTTTGACTGTTTATTATTATATAATGGCAAATAATCAACTAACAAAGGTCTCGGACCAATCAGAGACATATCACCTGATACTACATTAAACAACTGAGGTAATTCATCTATAGATGTTTTTCTAATAAAGCTACCTACTTTCGTTAATCTTTCAGAATCAGAAAGCAAATTTCCATAAATATCTTTTCTATCATTCATTGTTTTAAACTTAACAATAGAAAAGATTCTTTCATCTTTACCAGGTCTCCTCTGAAAGAAAAAAGGTTTTCCTTTATTTGCGAAGAGAAGTAATATTGTAAAAATTAAAATAATAGGACTTACAATTACCAAACCAATAAATGATAATGATATATCTAGCACCAATTTAAAATATTTCCTGTACATAGTAATTTATATTAGAGATTTAATTCCATCATAATATCTCAATCAATTTACTAGCTTGAATCTTAAAATCATACTCTTCTGAGACAGATTTAACTCTATCACACATTGCATTATAATCTTCTTTATCAAGTTCAGAGATAGATAGAATTGCATTTGCATAATCCTTACTTGATTTAAAATTCTTAGCAATACCAAGATTATGCTTATTTATTAAACAATACCCCATTTCTACATTTGAACATATAGGTCTTGAACTAGCAATATAATTAAAGAGTTTTCCCTGACATCCACCATATCTTTCAATATCTGATTGCTGAAAGTTAAGAATATTTAAAGAACTCTTAGATAGCAATGAAGGAACATATTTATAGTCAATTCTCTTTTCCTTAAAATAAATATTGCTGATTCTCTTATCATTACAATATTTTTCTAATTTCTCTCTATCTGAACCGTCACCATAAATAAAGAATTTAATTTTTTTGTTCTCTTGAAGTAATTCAGCAGCCTCAATTAATGATCTAATATTATTAGCTAAAGAAATAGACCCAATATACACAACCTTAAAGATACTCTCTGTATCTAGCTCACTTACTTCAAAAGAGTTTTTTGATTTTATATTATTATAATCATATAGATCAACGCTATTGTTGATATACAAGACTTTATCTAAATCTATTGCGCTATTATTAAATTGCTTATCCCACTTCTTGTCAATAATATAATCTTTACCTCCCTCCATTGAGAATACTATATTATCAGCATTTGTATACAACCATTTCTCCATTTTGTATGCTACTTTCATAAATGGATTACTCTTGCTTAGTAAACCAAATGACACAAAACTTTCAGGCCATAAGTCTAAAATCTCTGCAATATATTTAACCTCGTTTTTCTTTGCAAAAGAGCATAATCGGTTAGTAAAAGGAGTGTTTGATGTATGAATAATAACATCAGGTTTACTAGAGTTTTTAATCAAACTAATAACTCTATTCGTGAATTGAAACAAACTATAAATACGTTTAACCCCATTGCCCTTATATGGTAATGTCTTAAGCAATACATATTTCAATCCATCATATTCCTTTTCAACCCAATTGCATTCATTATCAATAAGTTCAATGTTTATATTATGCACATAACTCGAACATATAATTTTTACATCGTACCCCTTATCTTTTAGATATTGAGCATATTTTATATACCTAAAATGAGTCTCATATTCAGGTGGTCTAGAATGCTTGTTGACTATCCAAACAGTTTTGTTATTCATTAATTAAATTTATTTAGAACTTTTACAACATGTTTAACATCATCCCAAGTCATAACAGGACTTATTGGTAAAGACAACACCTCTTCATGAAGTTCTTCTGTTATCAAATAGCACTGGTCATTCATTTCAGCATAACATTTTTGCTTATGGGGAGGAATAGGATAATGAATCAAAGTCTGAACCCCATTTTCTATAAGAAACTCCTGTAATTTTGCTCTCTCTTTAGTTCTAATAACAAAAAGATGCCACACATGACTATCTTCATTATTATCAAACACTTGAGGTAAAATTATTTTAGAATTCACAATACTATCTCTATAATATAAAGCAATCTCTTTTCGAATAGAATTATCAATATCAATTCCTTTCAATTTCACAGAAAGAAAAGCAGCTTGGATCTCATCCATTCTACTATTTAATCCACAAAACTCATTCTTATATTTTATTTCAGAGCCATAATTAGCAATAGTCCTAATAACTCTAGCCAATTCATCATCACTAGTAGTAACCGCACCACTATCTCCTAAAGCTCCAAGGTTTTTCCCTGGATAAAAACTAAAACCAGCAGCATCACCTAAATTACCACTCCTTACATTATTATATTTAGCTCCTATTGCTTGAGCATTATCTTCAACTATCTTTAAATTATGTTTTTTGGAAATATCAGAAATTCTAGAATCAAAACAAACCTGACCATAAAGATGAACAACTAAAATAGCTTTAGTCTTGTCTGTGATTACTTCTTCTATTTTAGAAGAATCCAAATTAAAAGACACTTCATTAGGCTCAACTAATACTGGTACTAAACCATTATCAGATATAGCCAATATAGAAGCAATATATGTATTAGCAGGAACAATCACCTCATCTCCTTTATTCATGATTCCCATTTCAATATATGCTCTAAAAATCAACCTAAGAGCGTCAAGTCCATTTGCACAAGCAATCGCATGTTTTGAACCTATATATTTGGATAAATCGCATTCAAAAGAATTTACTCTATCTCCAAGCAAATACCATCCACTATCTATTACATCACAAGCGACTTTCTTTAATTCTTCTTTATACTGAGAATTAATTTTCTGTAGATCTAAAAACTTTATCATTATTTGTAAATATTAATCTCTAATTATATGTTTTGTGGTTATACTTATTTACCCAAAAATCAAATTCACTAATTATTTCCTTTAGAATTTCACTTTCTACAGGAATTCCATCAATAACATATCTAGATATTTCCTCTTCATAATCTTTAAATCCAAACTTGTTTACAGCGTAAGAATTTACACCTATCGGCTTTCCTGGAATATATTTCGAAAAGGGTTTCACATTCTTCATACAAGCTGAACCTGTAGCAACAATTGAGTACTGACCAATTGTTGTATATTGGTTAATAGTACATCCCATTGCTATATTAGCTCCATCAAGTATTTTTACGATACCAGCAATAACACTATTGTTCGTTATAACTGAATTACTTTTAATATGAACATCATGTGATACATGAACTCCTTGCATTAAAAAAACATTATCTTCAATAATGGTGATTTCTTCATAACATGGTTGTTCAATAACTGAAAATTCACGAATAATATTATTATCCCCTATTTTAACCATTGATTTAGTAAAACTAGAAACCGTTTTTTTGGTATCTGTAGGCAGACAACCTATTACGCAGTGAGGACCAATAATATTATTATTTCCTATCTCTATTGGACCATCAATAATTGTGTATGGGTGTATAATATTTCCTTCCCCTAATTTAACATCATCTCCAATAATAACAGTGTCATGAATCTTATTCATATCCATTTATAATTTAAATTCTTCAAATTCTCTATAATCTCTAATATAATCTGCCTCATCATAATTATGAGACGCCAATACCATACATACAGCTCCAGAAGAAAAATTAATTAATTCCCTCCATATTCCAGGAACTACTAACAATCCTATATATGGTCTATTCAAGGTAATAGACCTCTTAACTTTACCATCGTCAATAATGATATCAAAACTACCACTAGCAGCAACTATTAATTGACGTAACTCTCTATGGGCGTGAGCACCTCTATCTTCTCCTCCAGGAATGTCATACATATAGTAAATACGCTTAACATCAAAAGGTACATCAACTCCATTCTCTACTATTGAAATATTTCCAGCTTCATGATGATGTTTGGCAAGCTCTATCAATGAACAATCATAAACACTCTTTTTTTTCATTTATCTCTCCTTTAAAAACATCATAGTTTCTTATATAATCTTTCTCATCATATTTTGTTGAAGCAACTACCATTGCAAGTGAATTGGTTGAAAAATTTTCCATTCTTCTCCAATACCCACATGGTATATATAAACCATAATATGAGCGATTTAGATGAAAGACTCTTTCTTCTTTTCCATTATCTATAATAACATCAAAACTACCGCTCATAGAAACTATAAACTCAGATTGGTTTATAAATGCGTGCCCACCACGTTTCTCTCCACCAGGGACATCATATATCCAATAAACTCTTTTAATCTCAAATGGTATATGATTATTACTTTCTATAAATGATAAGTTTCCACGATCATCTCCTATTTTAGGTAAGTTTATTATTCTAGGGCTTTCTTTCATTATGTCTAGACATTAAAGTTCACTATATACTCTAAGAAGAATCTCTTCTTGCGTTTTCCAATTAAATTCACTCAAAACTGCGTTTCTACCGTTTTGCCCCATAAGGTATGCCTCCTTTTTATTTTCTATTAAATATTTTATTGCTTCAGAAATATCTTGAATACTGTTGGGATTAACATATAGACCACATTGGTACTTATCAATAATGTTCTTCCACAGGACAAAATCAGTACATATTATTGGTAAACCATATAACATATATTCAAAAATTTTATTTACCCCCAAAGATCCTATTTTATAACCTAAATTAGGAATATAGTCAAAGATTGCTAAACCTATCGTTGCATTTTTTGCAATATTATCCAGTTCTACCTTTGGAACAAATGGTATTAAGTCTACCTTTTCCCATGATGGTAAAACATTAATAGAACTAAGATAATTACTATTAATTGTACCAACTAAAGAATATCTTATTTTTTCTATTAAATCTAGAGATCTAACTATATGATATTGCTGACTTGTTTCATATATCGTCCCTGCATAAAAAACAGAATCCTCTCTCAATAAATAATCCTCATAAGCATAAGAAATATTTTCTTCATTTAAAACAGGGTAATTTGTTATTAAGACAGCATTACCATCCATGTTTTTAAAATTATCAACAATATGTGGTGTTACAGAAATTACAGCATCAAGCTTCTTTACATTATAATTAAAATACTGCCTTACAAAGAATGAAAGCACTTTTCTAAAGAGGACTGAAAGATACTCCTTGTCAAGAATCTGACTAGGTAAATACTCATGAGAATCAAAAATAACTTTATAACCCCTTTTCTTCAATTTTAATGCAATTGGAAAAAGTTCTGGATCATGAAAATGATATACATCACAATTCAACTTAAGAGATTCTTTATAAACCTTTCGAGAAGAACTTATAAATCGCTTTAATCGAGAAGAATTCTTTCCAACATCAATAATTCTAACATTATTTACAACTTCATTTCCCAAACCGTCAGCGACAAGAAGAAAAACACTATACCCAGCATTCTGTAATGAACAAGATATTTTTTCAAAAATCCTAGTATCAAAGCGAGAATGTACAGTTGTTAGTTGACAAATTTTATTTTTTTGATTCATAAAGCTATTTTTTAAAGTCAGCTATTTTACTAGATAATAAGAATAAGATAATAAGAACCATTATGAATCCATTAGTCAAAAGAACAGAAAAAAAACTTCCATTAATAAATTTTCCAATAAATAGAAAAACAACAATAAAAACTATTTTCTCATCCATCTTTTTACAAATTGATGCAAGTATTGAAAAACATAAAGGAATCAACATAGGATATACCAATAAAGATAAATATCCAAACTGAGAGAATGCGTCTCCGCACAAACCAGTATTAGCCTGTGTAAAAGCATCTCCAAAATATTCTTCACCAATAACAAAGAAATAATTTGGTTTATACGGAGAAGTAAAGCCAAGAAATCTAAGAATACTCTCTCTCAAATATAAATATTCATGGGTTTGCATGAAATCGTGCATATGATAGGAGATCAAATTTGGAACAACTTGTACTCTATATTGAATAAGAGAAGCTATAATTGACTTACCCCCCTTGAAACTACCTTCTAATAAAGCTATAGTATTCAAGAATACAAAGCATAATGGTAGATATACCAATCTCTTTCTTTTATAAAAAAGATAAGTTAAGATAGCAACAAACATTGCAAATAAATATGATTTATGTCCCCCAATACCAAACATTAAAAGTTGTAATAATATAAAAAGAACTGATAGTTTTATTTTCTTTCTCGTAAAGAAGTATAGTGCCAGACATGGAACAATTGCTGCTAGCATTGGCTGAAGATATTTGATGAGAAGTGGTAGATTCAAATCTCTTTCTTCTGCTCTTAAGCTATATACATCAAAAATATTAAAATGAAGTCTGAAACCAGTATAAACACCAGATATAGCTAAAACTATTATTACAGAACAAATTATAAAAAGATTAAACAAAATATTTGCCTGACTTCTCTTTAATTTAGGCATCTTAATATGAACAAGTATTTTATTCCAAAATAACACTAAGGCCCAATATAAAAAATAAAAAATAACGAATCCACTTCCAACATTTGTCAAAGTTAACAATGATAAACCTGGAATGAAATACATAAAAGTCAACAATAAAACGGCAATACTTGAAGCATCTGCCTTACTATACAAAGATATTGTTGGTTTGATAAAAAAAATAAAAAGGAATGTTAGACATATATATTTAAACAAATCAAAATCTAATACACAACCTCTATAGGCAAATGATTTCGAAATATTATATACATAAACTAAATCAAAAGAAAATTTATATATAAGTATAAATAAGGTATATCTAATATTACTAGGAATTAGCTTCATATAACAATTTAATTATATTAGAATAATGACCATTAGTATATAATTTAGATGTTGAATTATGAAACAAAAAAGTATTCATCATTCTATATTTCTTTCCAATCCTTTTATAATAGTTAAAAACATTAGAACATTCATCTCCTTCATTAAATAATTTATCCAATGTAACATCCATACAAATAAGAGGACGCTCAATTAAACGATACTTACGCCTTTGCTTAAAATCAAATAAATAAAACATATCACCAGTACCACACCTAAAACCATCTTTTTCTGCATAACCTAAACTACTATCATATTTCATGTTTGCATTTTCCCATATTTTAAAGGTTTTATTTATATCCACCATCAAAAAGTGTTGTCTTCCCTCACAACAGGTAAATCCTAGTTTTAAATCTAATAAATTCTTCTCCTCATTCCATATTTTCTCATTATTAAAGGTCTTAATTCCTGGATGAAAACCTATAACATGCCCCTTCTTTTTTATTTTATCTATAATCTTATGAAAACGATTCTTATTTAAATAAAATTCTGTTGCATATGAACTGTGATTATCTCCCATAAAATAAAAATGAGATTTCAATCCAAAACGATCACTAATAGACATTAAATAATCAAAAACATCATAAGGGTTTCGACCCTTTACATAATCAATTACACTTTTAAAAAGACCTTTAAAGTTACTATACTTAACAAATTCCCTAACAATATCGTACCCCCACTTTATTCTTCCTCTAGTTAAGTAGTCTATATCATGACTAAGTACTAATTCATACTTCTTTTCCTTCCTTTTACCATCATAACCAAGATGTAATAGGATATTCCACAGCATCTCCAAATATTCATTAACAATTGGTCTATGTAAAAAAGCATTTTTATATGCCAAACTATCATAGGCAGAAAACCTACCATAATTATCCCTTTCTTCATTTACCGATTCCTCCCACCTTGAAAGCATAAAAAAAGAAGAAGCAAAAATATCAATACCGCAATGAATCTCATCAACATCAACAGTAAAAACTTCTTTACCAAAGATCACAGGAATATCCTTCTCAACAATAAAATCATTTGAGTAAAATTCCGTTGTTTTGGGAATATTTTCTACCATAAGATATGACAGAGGCGTGGGATATGTTGAAAAAAACGAATCTATAATGACTAACTTCTTCCTATTTGGTAGGACAATCTCATAGTTATCAATATCACTAATTGAGATCGAAAAGTTAACACCTAATAAATTTTCAAAGAATACTTCTATAATATACCTTCTCTCAACAATATTATTATTTGGAATATTTATTGTAATCATTAACTCCTATATTTAATGATCTTTGCTGGATTTCCAGCTACAATTGCATAACTAGGAACATCCTTAACAACAACACTTCCTGCACCTATAACTGCGCCATCAGCAATCTTAACTCCTTTTAAGATTGTTACATTAGAACCAATCCATACATCATTACCTATAAATATGGGTGATGACGTATGTTGTTGACTGTTTATTAATTTATCTTTTAGAATCCCATGGTCTCTTGCCCAAATAACCGTTTGAGGTCCAATCATTACATTATTACCAATATTAATCTCACCAAGCAAGTGGCAACCAACATTTAAATAGAAATTTCTTCCAATTATAATTTCAGGGACTCCTACGATACGACAAAAAGGCTCAATGACAGTACCTTTTGAGAACTTCACGTTTCCAAACCAAACATTATTATAAATATTAACACCTTTTCTTCTTAAAGAGATTTTCTTGAAGAATAACAGTATACTATAAATTAAACTTTTTAACATTCTTTTTATATTTAAATAAACTTTTAAATATTAATAATAAAGATACAATAAAATCATATATGAATACCTTAGGATCTTTCTTATCGTACAAAACACTTGTATTAAAGTCACCCTTAAATCTATTATTTATAAAAAATTTCAAATACCCCTTTCTATAAATCAAATTAAATATCTCATGTTTTGTATAATACATGTGAATTCTTTTCTGTCTGTGCTGATTATAAATAGGAACAGAATCACCAACACCATAAAGATATTGCTGATAATGCAAATTCACTCCATCCAAAAAGCCTACCCTATGCCACATCATAGATCTAAGATTAATTTCCATCAATTTATACTTACCATCTCTATAGTCATATTTGAACTCAGGTTCGACTATACCAAATAGATTCATTCCCTCCACTAATTTTCTACCTTGCTCTATTATTTCTTTAGGTGCCTGATTTGAGGCACTTGAGAACATTCCAAAATTATTTGGATATTGTGTTAATTTATTTCCTACCCATTCTCCATGAATATTACCATTGGTAGTTCTACAACAAACATATGCAAAAATATTTTCATTAGTATCTCCAGGAATAACTTCTGAAATAAGAAAAGTGATTCCTTTCTTAAGAAAATCTATTAAAGTACTTTTATATTTATCAAAATCATCCTTTGTTTCAAATATTATATTTCTAAAGACATCAGATTCAAGATCCTCTCTTGTATCTGGTTTTACGATTATAGGAAACATTAAATCTTCAACTTCTTTTATCTCATTTAGGTTCTTTATATTAATAGTCTTAGGAAAAGGTACATCTAACCTATCGCAAAAATCATATTGAATGCTCTTCTTTATAACGCTAGAAAAATTTTCAACATTAACAGGAACATAACAAAATGACCTTATATCTTCATATATTTCGACTAAATACTCCAAATGAATATCACTAGTTGGAAATAATATTAAACGCTTATACTTTGTTGATAAGTCTAATAAAGTATTATGCAAACTATCAACTCCAGAAGAAATTATTATCTTCTCCTTTAGTTTATTTGAAAAATTTGAAAGTTCACCTTTAGATGATAGTAAAATTATATTACTTACTTTACAATTATATAATTCACTAATAATTGAATATCCATTAACATATCCACCAATAACTACTGCACAATTTTCCATCATAGTTCCATAATTTAATTATTTATAAAAAGATAGCCTTTACTAGAAATTCTTTTCAAAATTAAAAACAACATCAAATAATGTATTGATATCACTATCATCATCATTCTTAGATATACTTCAAAACTTAAATTATTATATTTTGCAATAAAAATTAACAATACCATCAGTATTAATAATATAATTTGCCACACTAACGATACTTTCTGCCTCTCAAAGATACTATTTACCGTTGTAACAGATGTAACAATGAATCTGATACAGAATAATGGAATTAATATTTGTGCATAATCACCAACAATAGCCCATGACTGTCCAAAAAACACAACAACAACTTTCTTAATAATAAAATACAAAATTGTAAATATTGGTATACCAATTAATGATAATTTTAATACTACAGAATTGAATGAATTAGTTGCTTTACCTGTTTCTTTTTTCTCAACTGCAGCCTCTTGAAAAAACACTTGCCCAATAGCACCTCCTATCAATGAAGAAGGGACTCCAAGAATTCTTTGAAGTAAAGAATAAAACCCAAGTGTTGAAACACTATATATGGACGATATTAAAATATCTGTAAAATGCGAAGATAATGTATTACACAATACAGCTGGCATTGAATATATTGGAAACCTTTTATATTTCTTTCCTAATGGAAACAATTTCTTAATACTTAGACTTTTATTTATTTCTTTTATTATAAAACATCCTTTAATCATTACAAAACATGCAACAATGCTAGAAAAAAGTCTACCAATTATTAATCCAAAAGCTCCTTTAAGAATCGTCCCTAATACAAGTTGAACTGACATTATTGATAGAGACTTTGAAATAACTGATTTTGATATCAGTTTATAATTCTTGACTCTTGTGTTAAAATAATTGAACAAATTAAAAACACCGAATAAGAATACCTCTAAAGGAATAAAATATAACCACAATCGAATCTTTTCATTACCAAGCCCTTCTACTATCAAAGTGTTAAATATTAGAACTATCAAAAAAAGTAGTAATGAAAACACAAGAGTAATAATAAAACCTAGAACAAAAACATGAATTGCATCTTCTTCTGTTTCTGGTAACATTATTGCTAATTCATACCTCAAACTTATTATACTACCAAAAACACCAGAAATAGCTAAAAAAATTGCAAAAACACCAAAATCTTCAGGAGTATAAATTCTAGTTAATATAGGACTAATTGCAATGGGGATTAATTGACCTATAGATGTCCCCGTCATCAGAACTAAAACATTCTTCTTTGATTCACCAATATTTAACTTCATCTACTTTGTTTCAGTAACTATCTTACTTAAATACTTACCATATTCATTCTTACTCATAGGTCTTGCAATTTCTTCCAATCTTTCAGAAGAAATCCATCCTTTCTCAAAAGCAATTTCTTCTAAACACGCTATTTTAAGCCCCTGTCTATTTTCTATTACTTCTACAAAGTTCGACGCCTGCGCCAATGATTCATGGGTTCCTGTATCTAACCATGCAAAACCACGACCAAGTAATTGTACATTTAAAGAATTTGTATTAAGATATTCTTGATTTACAGTTGTAATTTCTAATTCTCCTCTATCTGATGGCTTTATTTGCTTTGAAATTTCTATCACACTATTCGGATAGAAATACAATCCTACTACTGCATAATTTGATTTTGGTTTCTTTGGTTTTTCTTCCAAACTAATAACTCTACCTTCAGCATCAAATTCTGCTATCCCAAAACTTTCTGGGTTATTAACTCTATATCCAAAAACAGTTGCTTTATTATCCTTTTCTGCAGCATGAACAGATTCTTCTAGCATTGGACTAAATCCTTGCCCATAAAAAATATTATCACCTAATACCATACAAACAGAATCCTCACCTATAAATTCTTCTCCTATAATAAAAGCTTGAGCTAAACCATCAGGAGAAGGCTGCTCTGCATAAGATAAATCTATTCCATAATCAGAACCATCACCTAAAAGACGTTTAAATCCAGGTAAATCTTGAGGTGTTGATATAATTAATATTTCTCTAATCCCCGCCAACATCAATACAGACAGCGGATAATAAATCATTGGTTTATCATATATAGGGAGTAATTGTTTTGATACACCTTTAGTAATAGGATACAATCTTGTTCCACTACCACCTGCTAATACAATTCCTTTCATAACTTATAAACTCCAGTATTTTAATTTATT